>Ga0307379_10001072_pt1 | contig 43905 bp, 32 predicted proteins | sample UN2MG_FD_202237 | JGI IMG/M metagenome (GOLD analysis project Ga0307379, IMG submission 202237) | Soil microbial communities from Risofladan, Vaasa, Finland - UN-2 | ecosystem: Environmental > Terrestrial > Soil > Coastal area > Acid sulfate soil | place: Finland: Risofladan, Vaasa | collected...
ATCATGGCCAGAGGACCCCGGCCGGCGTATCCTTGCGCCGTTTATCACGTCACCGCCCGCGGCAACAACCGCGCCGCCATCTTCACCGACGACCGCGACCGTGGTGGTATGTGGTATGGGGTCAGACCCTTGTTTGATTGTTTGACGGGAAATCTTGACATGCTTTAAGGTATGGAGTAGACTCGGATCATGGCGAGAGCGCCCCGGCCGGCGTATCCTTGCGCCGTTTATCACGTCACCGCCCGCGGCAACAACCGCGCCGCCATCTTCACCGACGACCGCGACCGCGACTCGCTCCTTGCCCTCCTCGCCGAGGCCTTCTGCCTCATGACCAACCACTTCCACCTCTTCCTGCGCACCCCGGAGGCCAATATCTCCCGCGCCCTGCAATGGATCAACTCCGTTTACACCCAGCGCTACAACCGCCGCCACCGCCGCCTCGGACACCTTTTCCAGGGCCGCTTCAAATCCGTCCTGGTCATCGAACAGGCCCACTGGATCCATCTGTCGCACTACATCCACCTCAACCCGGTGCGCGCCGGCCTGGCCGCCGACCCGTCCGAACACCCCTGGTCAAGCTACGCGGACTACGTCGGCGCGAACGCCGAATTCCCCTGGCTCAGCCCCGAACCGGTCCTCCTGGCCTACGGACCCGACCGCGCCGCCCGCCGTAAAAGATACCGCGCCAAGTCGCTCTCCCTCGCCGGCACGGGCCGTGAGTCCTGGAAAAAATTCGCCGCCGATCTTTTTGCCGCCGCCCCTTCATGCGCCGCGGGCGAGGGCGGACCATCAATTAAGGAACCCCTCTACATTAAAGGCAAGCCGAATCCCCGCCTCGCCGCCTCCGCCCGCCCCCCCGTGGACCACGACGAGGCGCTGGAGCAGGTCGCCGCGGCATTCGCCGTGAACAAGGACGAGCTGTTCCGAAAACGCCGCAACTTCCCCGCCCGCCTCGCCGCATATTACCACCTCACTTACAACCGCGGCCTATCAGTCGCCTCCACCGCCGCCGCCCTTTCAGTAAGCCCCGTTTCCGTCTCGACCGGACTGATCAAGCTAAGGCAATTAATGGAGGAAAAACCATGGCTCAAAGCCAAAATCCAATCCTTAAACAATTAAACAAGGGTCTGACCCCCATCCCCGGACCCCCATCCCCGCAAATAATTTGGGCACGACCAGACTGATTTTTAAGGTTTCCGGCTAGGGCGGCCGGTACGGCAATGGAGGGGAAAATGATGGAAACGGGATTTATCCAGGCAATTTCGTCGAAGGGTATATACCGGGGCGCCACCGGGTTGGCATTGTTGCTCGGCTTGACCTTATCCATGCGGCCCCACGCCGCGCGAGGGGAATGGGACGGCAGGATCGACCGCGTGGCAGGACAGGACAGGTTTGTGCTGTGGTCGGCGGGCCCTTGCAAGGGATCAAAATATGACGCAGAATATCTGGACAATACCAGAGCTATATTTTCCTACCCGGACGGCCGTATTGAAGCAAATCCCGATAGCTCAAGGCTACTGTTCGGCTACGAATGGCAAAAATCGTGTTACCAAATCTTCGACCCAAGACAAGCTTCCAGGCGCTTTTTCGTAATGCCGCACACCATCGGTGGAGAAGCAGTGAGCACCGGTCCGTCCTCCATCATCTTTTACAACGCCCAGGTGTCCGCAGGGATAGGGAACGTCACCGTCTCGGCCAGAAGCCTGGAATGGGGAGAGGGCGACGATCCCTACGTGGTCCAGGAAAAGATCATACTCAAAGAGGTCCCTGATAAGGGGTTGGAATTCAATTCAGTCTCCGCGCTTTACGATCCGGCACAAGACCTCGTCCACCTGGCCTTGGTAAACAGAGGTTACGAAATGAGCCTCTATCAACCCGCGGGCGTTTACTACTGCCAACACAATCTCAGCAACGGCGCCGTTTCCGATTTGAGCCTGCTGGGAAATTCCAACGCCGCCCAACTGGTCATGGGCCCCGGTGGTCCGGTCCTGGTTTACGTCGAGAACACCAACGCCAAACGGTACGAAAACGCTCAGGAATACTATAATGAACGATGGAAAGAAATCGTTGCGGAATACCAATGGGAGAAAAAGGTCCCTCCGCCGGAAGGACCAGACCTTTTGGTGATCCGTGAATTAAAAGAGGGACAGTGGTCCCCCCGACGCGCCCTGACCACCACCCAGGCCAACCAGATCGACGTGATCGCAGTGGGCCCCGAAACATACATCCTCGGGCTCGAACGGGATCCAAAGACCAAGACCGTATCCTCCATTTCGCTGACGCGCGTCGATGCGGGCGGCAAGGTCAAAAGCGCTCCGCTGCCACTGGACCAACTCGCAGGAAACGTCTATCAACCCAGAATGATGATGGACTCCGGAAACCTCTCGATCTATTACGGTCTCGACGAAAACGGCGACCCGATAAAGAAAGTATTCAAAGCCGCGGCCCTGGAGGCCATGTTGAAACCTAGCCAACCATAACCAATCAAGGATGGGAAACGACATGTCTAATGGGCTCTTAAAAATAGTGGCTTTATTTGGTTGTTTGTTTGCCGCCGCGGGGGAGGGGGTCAGACCCTTGTTTAATTGTTTAATGACGGTGGTTGTAATCGGGGAAGTGCCAACGCTGCTTTGGAGATTTTAATGGTTTGACGAAGTGGTGGGGGACAGGAGTGTCCCGCCCCCCAATTAAAGGTCTGACCCGGTTCAGCGGAGCCGTTAAGAATCGCGCCCGGAAGGGCGCTCGCACGCCGGGTCGGGGCCGGGTTATACAAGGATCGCTGTCTCTCACATCCGGTGCACGGAGATGACGGCGTCAATTTTTTCGATGGCCTTGATGAGGCGCTGGAGCTGGGACAGGGACTTGATGCAGAGGTGGAAGGAGAGCTTGGCCTTCTTGTCCTCCGTGGTGTGGACCAGGGCGCGGATGATGTCGAGGTTGGCGTCGGAGATGACCGACGAGATTTTGACCAGCATGCCTTTCTGGTCCTGGGCCACCACGTCAATGGCTCCCTCCGACTCCCCCTCCACGTGGTCCGCCCATTTGGCGGGCAGGATGCGCTCGGGATGCGCCCCGGTGACCCGGGGACAATTGGCGCGGTGCACCTCGATAATCTGGTCCTCCCTGCGGAGCGCCACCGCCTCGTCCTCCGCCAGCGGATGGCAGCACGAGGCAAAGCTCAAAGACGGGTCGCCAAAGCTCGTGATCAGCATGACCGGCTTCTCGACCTCGTCCGCGGACGACTCGCCATCCGCGGCCGCGGGGGCGGCTTTTCCCCTGGCGGCCGGCTTTTTCCGGCCGGCCTTTTTCCCGATCTTTTTCCCGGCCTTTTTGGGGGGGCCGGCCTTGCCCTTGGCCCGGCCCTTGTCGCGGACCTCATCGGCGGGCACCAGTTGGAGCACGACCTTGCGCGCCGGGAACTTGCCGAACCCGACCGCCTCGAACAGGCGGGCGTGGCCGTTGAAGTTGAAGCGCTGCGCGATCCGGTCCATGGTCCCGTTCTCGATGAGCTCGCCCAGTCGCCGGTCGTAGCGGAAGAGCTCGGTCTCCAGGATCCGGCGGCCGGTCTCCTTGACCCGGTCCGCCTCCTTCATGGTGATCCAGTGGGTGATCTTGGCCTTGGCCCGCGGGGTCTTGACCAGGTCGAGCCACGCGCGCGACGGCTCCACCGATTTCAGCGTGATGATCTCGATGGTGTCGCCGCTTTTCAACGGGTGGTTCAAGGGCACGATCCGTCCGTTCACCTTGGCGCCCGCGCAGTGGTTGCCGATGTGGCTGTGGATGGCGAAGGCGAGGTCAATGGCGGTGGCGCCCTGCGGCAGCTCGATCATGTCGCCCTTGGGCGTGAACACGATGATCTCCTCCGGCGCCACCTCCGACTTCACCGACTCCAGGAACCGGTACGGGTCCTTGAGCTCCTCGTGGTACTCCACCAGGTGCTGCACGAATTCCAGCGCCTTGGCCTCCGCCTTCTTGCCCGGCGCCGCCGCTCCGATCTCCTTGTACCGCCAGTGCGCGGCGATCCCGTACTCCGCGATGGCGTGCATCTCGTGGGTCCGGATCTGGATCTCGACCCGCTCCCCGTCCGGCCCGATCACCGTGGTGTGCAGCGACCGATACATGTTGGGCTTGGGAAGCGCGATGTAGTCCTTGATCCGCCCCGGCACCGGAGTCCAGGACGAATGGATCACCCGGAGAGCGTCGTAACAATCGTTGATGGTATTGACCAGGATGCGGAACGCGATCAGGTCGTGCACCTCCTCGAACGCCAGGTTCTGCTTCTCCATCTTGTGGAGCACGCTGAAGATGTGCTTGAACCGGCCCGTGACCGCCGCCTCGACCCCGGCCTCCGAGAGAAGCTTCTGGAGCGTCTGCTGGGTTTCCTCAACGTACTGCTGGCGGGCCTCCCGCGTCTTCGCCACCTGCGCCGCCAGCCGGAAAAAAATGTCCGGCTTCAGGTGCTCCAGCGACAGGTCCTCGAGCTGCGCCCGGATCCAGTGGATCCCCAGCCGGCCCGCCACCGGAGCGTAAATCTCCATGGTCTCCTGCGCGATCAGCCGCCGCCGGTCCTCCTCCAGGTACTCCAGCGTCCGCATGTTGTGCAGCCGGTCCGCCAGCTTGATCAGGATCACCCGCACGTCCTCCGCCATCGCCAGCACCATCTTGCGCAGGTTCTCCGCCTGCACCTCGATCCGAGTCGTGTCCGCCGTGATCTTGCCGATCTTGGTCACCCCGTCAACCAGCCGCGCGATCTCACGGCCGAACTCCGCCTCCAGCCCTTCAAGCGTCAGGCTCGAGTCCTCCAATACGTCGTGCAGCAGGCCCGCCGCTATGGCCGACTCATGAAGCTTGAGCTCGGTAAGGATCCCGGCGACCTCCAAGGGATGGGACAGGTAGGGCAGGCCGGACTTGCGCAGGCTCCCCGCGTGCAGCTTGGCGCTCCAGACGTACGCTTTCTGGACGATGGCCACGTCAGCCTGGGGATGGTAGTCGAGCAAGCGGTCAATGATCTCGTTTATCCGGATAACCGGCACCGGGCATCCTCCCAAGAAAAGGCCGAAAAGTCCGGAAGGGAATTAAAGGGCCGTACGTTTCCCCGCGCGCATAAAAATGGCCCGCCGGTCGGCTGGCGCGGGCACGGCCCGGCGGGCGTGATGAATGTAAGCTTCCGCGGCTGGATCAGATGTCGTCCGGGTCCTTCAGCGTAATCGGAACCAGCTTGGCCGGCTTGCCCGGCTCCACCGCGTTCTTCGGAACCACCGGCTTCACCGCGCCTCCCGCGATCTCACGAAGGCCGCAGATGATGTCCTTGTTGTCGCACTTCACCATCCGGTCCGCGCCCGCGAGAAGCTGCTTCGCCCGCTTCACCCCCAGCATCACCAGGCCAAAACGGTTATCCACGTTCTTCAAGCAATCCTCCACCGTTATCCGCGCCATGCTCTCACCTCTTCACCTTACATTAAAATTCGAGCTGCTAAGTTTTCCTTACGCTCCGGTAAAAATCTTATGCCATTTTTCAATAACCACAGATGAACACGGATCAACACGGATTAATAGATGATGTTGTAAAAAAATCTGTGTTCATCCGTGTTCATCTGTGGTTATCTTTTTCATTCTATTGATTGGTTGCGGCCAAAGGCCGCGCTGTGTTCATCGGTTCCATGCTTACCCCGGATGCTTGGAGCCACGCATCACCTTTGTCGCGACCGGCTCCATCGCGGCCTGTTCCAGCCGTTTGGCGGCCACCACCGCGGCCAGGCGATCCACCGCTTTGTTAAAATCGTCATTTAGTATTATATAATTAAATCGCCGCCATTCAAGTATCTCCTGGTGCGCCCGCTTAAGACGCAGCTTGATCTCCTCCGCCCCTTCCGTCCCCCGACCCGTGAGACGCCGCTCCAGCACCGGCCACGAGGGCGGCAGGACGAAAATAAAACACGCGTTCTTATACTTCCTCTTGAGCTGCCGCGCCCCCTGCGTGTCTATCTCCACCAGGAGGTCCCGGCCCGCGGCCGCCGACTTCTCCAGGTACGCCTTCGAGGTCCCGTAGCGCCGGCCGTGGACATGCGCCCATTCCGCGAACTCGTCCGCCGCGATCATCCGGTCGAACGCGGCATCGTCCACGAAAAAGTAATCCCGGCCATGCCGCTCGCCGCGCCGCCGCTGCCGCGTGGTGTACGACACCGACCAGTGCAGCTCCCTCTCTCCGTCCTTCCTCATCCGCTCCAGCAGCGCCTTGCACAAGGACGTCTTGCCCGCCCCCGAAGGAGCGGCCACCACGAATAAGAGTCCCGGTTGGGTCTTCATCAAGTCAACATCCTGCTTCGATTCTCAACGCTTGGGCTTGAGGCTTGGGGCTTGAGGCTTGAGAGTGGCCTTCCCCAAGCCTCACGCCCCAAGCCCCTCATCACTCCAGGTTCTGAACCTGCTCCCGGATCTTCTCCAGCTCCGTCTTGATCTCCACCGCCAGGCCGGACAGCCCCGCGTCCTGCACCTTGTTCGACGTGGTGTTGATCTCGCGGAAAATCTCCTGGATCAGGAAATCCAGCTTGCGGCCCTTGGCCGCGTCATCGCCCAGCACCGTCCGGAACTGAGCGAGATGGCTTTTGGCCCGAACCAGCTCCTCCGTGATGTCCGACCGGTCCGCGAACAGCGCGAGCTCCTGAGCCAACCGCTCCTCGTTCACCGGCGTCTGCCCGGAAAGAAGCTCCTTGAGCCGCTTCTCCAGCTTGTCGCGGTAACCCGACACCAACGCCGGCGCCTTGTCCGCCAGCGTGTCCAGCCGCTCCTCGATGGCCTTGATCCGGCCCAGGATGTCGTCCGCCAGCGCCGAGCCCTCCTGGGCCCGCATCGCGAGCAGACGCTCAAAGCACTCCTCGAACACCCGCTTGAGCTCCGGCCACGCCTCGTCCGCCCACGGACCCGAATCGCCGATCAATATAACATCACGCTGCAAAGCCAGCAACGAAAGATCCGGACGGCCCTTCAGGTCCAGCGCGTCCTTCATCTCCTCGAACGCCCGCGCCATCCCCTCCGCCAGCGGACGGTTCCACTTCACCTCCACCGGACGCTGACCCGCCTCCACGTTCGCCCGAACCTCCACCCGGCCCCGCTGGAACAACGACCGGCAAAGCTCCGTCACCTTCTGCTCCCACGCCGACAACTCCCGCGGCAAATAAATCTTCAGCTCCAAATAACGGTGGTTGATGGACTTCGCCTCCACCGTCACCCGCGCCCCTCCCGCCTCGCCCTCCGCCCGGGCAAAGCCGGTCATGCTGTAAATCCTGGTCAATCCCTCTTCTCCTCACATCCGATTTCCGGCCCCGGCCCGTCTCCCGGACCGGCGCGCCAAGTCCGTGGCGCCGGCATCATTATACTCTTTCCCGGGCCTGACGCCATTCCCGGAGGTCCTGCTTATACCCCTCCCGGATGCGATTTAAAAACGCGATCATCTCCGGCGAGGCGTAGTCGCCGTAGGACCAGGGCAGCCCGCGGAACGACCCCGACTCGAAGATGAGCGTGAGGTCCGCGTAAATCCCGGACCCCAGGTACGGCCGGTGCGCCACGGCCTTGCCCGTGGCCAGCACCAGGTTGTTCATCGCGAGCAGCCCGGGGTCGAGGTTCACCACCCGCTTGTCCTCAACCGCCGCGCCCTGCTCCAGCGCGTTGGTGAACAGCTTGATCTCCGCGAGCCGGTCCTGATTCACCAGCTCGCGGAAGACGAAGAAGCGGCGGAAGAGCGGCCCGCCCATCTCCGCGCCGTAGTAGCCGGTGGCCTCGAATGGCAGCTCGCGGGTGGAGTACTCGATGGGCCCGAGCCGCTCGGCCAAGAGGTCCAGCAGCCGGTTCGCGGCCGCGGCATCCCGGTAGATCGCGGAGAGAAAGAGCTTGGCCGGCTCCGGCTCGCGCGGCTTGCTCATCGCGGCGCCTTGCCGGGGCCGATGCACGCCTTGACGCAAACGCCGCAGATGCGCTGGCCGATGCCGCGGAGCTTCTCGAACTCGCGCGTCTTCTCCGCGCATTTATTAAGCTCGAACCCGCGATGGTCCTCGTGGATCGCGCCCGCCGGGCAGACCGCAACGCACCGCCGGCACTCCCCGCACCCCGACTCGCCCCGCCGTCCAGCCCACGGGCCCGGCTCGATAATCGCCGCGTCCGTGAGCACCGTCACCAGCCTCACCTGCGCGCCCCGCCACGAGGTCACCAAGAGATTGTTCCGCCCGAACCAGCCCTGGCCCAGGTGCACCGCAACGTGACGGTGCGACACGTGCGCCTTGAGCATCCGCCAGTCAATCAACTGGCTCGCCGCCACCGGCACCGCCCGATGCCCCGCCTCCATGAGCCGCAGCGCGATCCCCATCGCCGTCCGGTCCAGCAAATAATTCACCTGCGTGTAAACGTGCTTGTAAAGCAGCGTCGGCCCGTCCGCGATCCCGGTGAGAGCCGCTCTCGGCAGCGGACACGCCAGGCTGATCGCGTAATCAATCCCCGCCAGGTCCATCTCCTTGGCCAGCTCAAACTCGCCCCTGATCTCCCGCACCTCACCCGCGGCGATCTGCACCGGGGCCTGGTCAACGATCCATTGCTTGAGTGATTGCCAGAATTGATTCGACATGATTCCATCCGCCGCGAGGCTGGGTCGTGGGTCAGTCCTTCAGCAGCTTGATCCACTCCGACCTATCGAAATACACCTCGTTGCGCGTGATCTTGCCGTCCTTGATCTCCACGATGTCGAGGCCGCGGAGGGCGAGCTCACGGCCCTTGACCGGCACCTGGGCCTCCCATTTGAGCGTGAAGCCCTTGTCGGCGGGAAAGACCTCGAGCGCGCGCCAGCGCCACTCCGGGTTCGCCGCCAGCAGTTTCTTGAAATACGCCAGCATCCGCTCCCGGCCCTTTATCCCCTCCGGCCGCGCCGGGTCAAGGTAAAACGCGTCCTCCGCGTAAAACCCGATCAGCTCCTCCGGCCGGTTCCCGGTCCACGCCCCCAGCCAGCGCGAGCAGAACTGCAATGCGTCTTCCCTGTTCATTGTCTTCGCTTTTTTGGCCCGCCTATTTGTGCCTGCGGTTGTTGGCCAGGCCCCTGATCTCTTCCACCGTTGCCACCGAGGTCCCGAGCTTGGCGACGACGATGGAGGCCGCGAGGTTGGCGGCCTCGACGGCGTCGGTGATGGAGAGGCCGGCGGCGAGGGCGACGGCGAGGGTGGCGACGACGGTGTCGCCGGCGCCGGTGACGTCGTAGACCTCGCGGGCGCGGGCGGGCACGTGGACGGGTCGTTTTGCCGGCCGGAACAGGCTCATGCCCTTTTCGCCGCGGGTGATGAGGAGCGCCCGGCATTCGAGCTCGGCTAAGAGCAGTTGTCCGGCGCGGTCGAGGTCGGCGTCGGTCTCGATCTCGAAGCCGGCCATTTCGGATGCTTCCTTGTTGTTGGGCGTGATCACGTCGGCGCCGTGGTACCAGTCCTTGTGCTCGGGCTTGGGGTCAATGGCCAGGACCTTGCCCTTTTTTATGCACAGCGCGCGGAGCCGGTCCATGAGCTCGGCGCTGACCACGCCCTTGGCGTAGTCCGACACGATCACCGCGTCCATCCTTCGCATGACGCGCTCGATCCCGAGCCACATGGCCTCGGTGGTCTCGGGCTTCAATGGCCTCTTGTCTTCCCGGTCCACCCGCACCACCTGCTGGTTGTGCGCGATGATCCGGGTCTTCACCGCCGTCGGCCGCCGCGTGCCCCGCCGCACGCAGCTCCGGTCAACCCGGATCAAGTCGAGCGCCTTCTCCACCGCGTCGCCGGCGTGGTCCGTGCCGATCACCCCCGCCAGCGCGGCCTTGGCGCCCAGCGCCACGATGTTGTTCACCACGTTCGCCGACCCGCCCAGAAGCGTGGTCTCGCGCGAGACCTCCACCACCGGCACCGGGGCCTCCGGCGAGATCCGCCGCACCTTGCCCCAGATGAAAACGTCGTGCATGATGTCGCCGACCACCAGCACCCGGGCCTTTTTGAATCCGTCCAGCGCGCCGAGCCACGCCGGACCATGGGATTTTTTCTTCATGGGACCGCCGATCATTCAGGGATTATTTCCGCGGGCTCGCGGCCTTCGATCAGGGCGCGGGCCGCGGGCGAGAGGTAGACGTTGTCGAGGTCCCGGCCGCGCAGGGCGGACGAGATAAGCATGGCCCGTTCGAGCAAGGTGAGTCCGGGGTCGAGGAAGAGGATGGGCTCGCCGCGCAGGGTGCAGAGCCCGCTGCGGACTTTCACGTCGCCGCTGTTGAGCGCGGCCTCCCGGATGGTGATGCCGGCGCTCTCGGCCGCGGCGATGAGCTCGTCAACTATTTTGGTCTGGTCCATTGTTCTCGGGGGACAGGAGCTGGAAGCGCTTGATCTCTTCCTTGAGCGTGTCCGCCTCCTGGGTGAGCGCGTTGACCACGTCGGCCAGGCGGCGGCCGCTCTCGCCGCCCTGCTGGCTGGCCACCTTGATCCGGTCCATGAGCTGCACCACCTGCGAGCTGCCCTTCTTCTGCTCCTGCTGGGCCTGGTTGATCGAGTAGAGCATGTCGGTGATGTTTTCGATGGACTTGGTGATCAGCCGCGATCCCTGCAACTGCTCCTCCGCGTTGCGCTTCACCTGCAACGACGCCGACTTCATCTCCTCCGTGGACTTCAGGATCAACGACCCGCCCTTGCTTTGCTGCTGGGTGGCCACCGAAATCTGGTTGATCATGTCCGCCACCTGGTCAATGGCCTTGGACACCTGCCGGCTCGACTCCGCCTGCTGCACCGTGGTCTGCGCGATCTCCTGCACCCGCTCCGTAGCCAGACGCGTGCTCTCCCGGATCTTGGCCAGCGACCCCGAGGCCTGCTCCACGACCCGCACCCCGTCCTCCACCGCCCGCGCGCCCTGCTCCACCGCGCCCACCGCCTCCCGCGACTCCTCCTGGACCCCGCGGATCAACTGGTGGATCTCGCGCGTGCTCCCCGACGTCCGCTCCGCGAGCTGCTTGATCTCGTCCGCCACCACCGCGAACCCGCGCCCGTGCTCGCCCGCCTGCGCCGCGATGATCGCCGCGTTCAGCGCCAGGAGGTTCGTCTGGTTGGCCACGTCGTCAATCACCTGTACGATCTTGCCGATCTCCAGCACCCTCTGCCCCAGCCGCTCGATCACCGTCTGCGCCGCGTGCACCACCTCGGAAATGGACTGCATCCCGGTGTTCACGCGCGAGACCGCGTCAACCCCTTCCTCCGCGTCCTTGATCACCGACTCGCTCCAGTTCGCCGTGTCCTTCGCGTTCTGCTCGATCTCCCGGATCGAGGCGTCCATCTCGCCCATGCTCGACGCCGTCTCCTCCGACAGCGCCGACAGGTTCCCCACGTTCTCCGCCACCTGGTCCAGCGCCGCCGTCATCTCGTTGATCGAGCTCGAAACATTGGAAATGGACTGGTTCAGGATGTCAACGCTCTCGTTGATCTTCTTGATCGCCGCGCCCATCTCGAAAATCGAAGAGCTGCTCTCCTCGGCCGACGCCGACAATACCTCAACGTTGTCCGCGATGCTCTGGATGTTCGTGTCCATGTCCGACATCGCGCCCGAAACGTCCTCCACCGACTGCTCCTGCAGCCGCGAGCTGTCCTTCACCGAGTCCACCGCCTGGCGGATCGAGCTCGTCGCCAGGTCAAGGCTCGAAGCCGCCGCCTGGATCCGGTTCAAGACCTCCCCCAGCCGCCCGCTCATCCCCCGCAGCGACAGCGCCAGGTCCCCGACCTCGTCGTTGGCGTGGAAGAAAACGTCCCGGTGGATCTTGCCCTCACCCACCTGCTCCGTGAACTCGACCAGCCGAGCCACCGGCTCCGAGATGTCGCGAGAGATCACCCACACCACCCCCACGCTGATCAGAACCACTATCCCCATCAGCGCCATCGAGATGAATATGAAATAGTTGAGCTTGGGACGGAAGTGCTCCCATGGATAGCCGAACACCAGGAAATAGGTCGCCGCACTCTCCCCCGCGCCCACGTTGATCTTTTTCACCACGTTAATCTCCGGGCCGAACGGGTTGAACTGATACGAAATGTTCTTTTTGTCCCGGGCAGCTTCCAGCCGATTTTCTATTTCCGACATCACCACTTTGGGAAAGAGGTCGAGAAACTTTTCATCCCGTACGTACTCAAAATAGCCGTCCTTCCTGAGCTCGATCAGGTAAACATTGTTCTTCGACTGCTTCTCGTACTCGCGAAGACGCGCCAACAGGTCGCCGCGATAGCCCGGGTCGGAGATGCTGGTCCACAGGATGCTGTCCGAATAATCCTCCACATGGTCCATGTTGCTCTCGCCCACCCAGTTCTGCAGCACGTTCGCCGCCTGCTTGTAGCCCGCCATCTCCGCCATGAAAAGCGCCAGGCAGATCAGCGGGATCAGGGTCAGCAAGAGCGACTTGTTGAGAGGGGTCCGCCGCGCCGCGAGCTTCTTGTCCAGGACCTCCGGCGCCCGGTGGATGATCAGGCCCACTACCGGATCAATGATGTGGCGCCACATGTAAAACTGGAAAATCGTGATCAGGAACGCCCCGGAAACGATCCCGATGTAAAGCGTCACCGCGTCGGAAGCCTTGAGCTTCCAGGCCGTCCCCCAATACGACCCGAACACCGCGCCCAGGCCGCCCGCCACCCAGGCCAGCAGACCGAACAGCGGCATCAGCGACGGAAAATCCAGCATGGCCTCAAGCGCGTCCTCCGCGCTCACCGGCTCCCCGCCCTCCCCGGAAAGGAAAGCCTCCGCCTTCCGCCAACGCCGGTTCATCAGCACCCGGTGCACCGCGATCATCGAGAGCGTCGGCGGCATGGCCCAGCCCACCGCGGTCACGACCAGCCCCAGCGTGATCGTCGGGATCAGCACCGCCGAGTAAAAGCTCAACACCACGATCCCGCCCACCGTCAGGATGCCGATCCACATCTCAACCTGTTTCCTGGCCTGTGCTACTACCGGCGTCATTTTGGCCCTACCTCAGTGCAGGTGTCCCGCCGCCGCCGTCTCCAGAAGGGCCTCGCCCAGCGGCGAGGACACCCAGGAATCACGGCACGGCTTGCAAATGATATAAGTCATCTTCTGATACACCTCGTCCAGAAGCTCCTGCTCGCTCTTCTGCTCGACCTCGCTCCACAGCCGCTCCAGCTCGCCCGCCGTCGGCGCCGGCGCGATCGTACCGTCAAAGTCCGCAACCACGTTGATCGTAACCAGGTACCGCGTCTGGCCCTCCTTGAAAACCCGGCCGCACCGCGCGCACGACTGCGTGTAATCATGGCCCATGAAAATAATTCACCCTCTTCGCCGGGGAACACGGTCCCCCGACACCCGTTAAGCCTCGATATAAAACCTATTATATGCCACCAGTCCTGTCAAACACAAACAGCGAACAAGCCCTCGGCCTTTCGCTGCTGGCGCTGAAAAGGAATGGCAGCTCCTCATGCCGCGAGGCCGCGCCCTGACATCATGAAAAGGAGCGAGAAGCGAGAAGCGAGAATCGAGGATGTTTTCCGGACCCCCTCGCTTCTCGCTCCTCGATCCTTTTTTCCGTGCAGGTTATGATATTATTGTGACGCGGGCGTCTCGCCTGCTGGATCCTTGATGCCGGCCGCGAATCCGCCGCCGGCGAGGAGGTCAAGATGTCAATGTCACAGCCGGTAAGGATCGCCCTTCTGGGCGCGGGCTCGCGCGGCGAGTTGAACCTGGCCACCCTGGCCCGGCGCTATCCGGACCGCATCCGCTTCGTGGCCGTGGCCGAGCCGCACCAGGGCCGGCGCGAGCGCTTTGTCCGCGACTATGGCCTCGACCCCGCCCTGGCCTTTAACGACTGGCGCGAGCTCACCGGCCGGCCGCGCGTGGCCGACGCCGTCATCAACACCCTGCCCTGCCGCCTCCATTACGACTCCGCCCGCGCCGCGATCGAGGCCGGCTATCACATGCTCCTGGAAAAGCCCATGTCCCTCGAGCCCTGGCAGTGCGTGGACCTGGTAAGCCGCGCCAAGGCCAAAGCAACGCTGCTCGGCGTCTCGGTCCAGAACCGCTTCAACCCCATCTATCAGCGCGCCAAAAAGCTGCTGGACAACGGCGCGGTGGGAATGCTCGTGAACGTGGACTGCGCCGAGAACATCGGCTATTGGCACTTCGTCCTCAGCTACGTCCGCGGCATCCACCATCATTCCTCCATGTCCCACTCCTTCATGATGGCCAAGGGCATCCACGACATTGACCTCATCTGCTGGCTGGTCGGCGCCCGCGTCAAGCGCGTCGCCGGCTTCGGGAGCCTCAAGTTCTTCACCCCCGACAACGCGCCCCCCGGCGCCCCCGAGCGATGCATGGACGGATGCCCGGTGGAATCATCATGCGTCTTCAGCGCCATCAAGCAGTACTTAAAGCCCGGCCGCCCCGACATCCCCGCCCGCCTCTACACCGGCCAATCCCTCGAAGCCGTCGTTGACCTCATCCGATACCCCCGCTTCCGCACCATGGCCTCGATCATCACCCAGCACGACCTCTCCGAAGACGGCATCAAAAAATCCCTGGCCGAGACCGATTACGGCCGCTGCGTCTTCCACGCGCCCAACAACGTGGTGGACCACCAGAGTGTGAGCCTCGAATTCGACAACGGCGTCACCGCATCCTATTCCCTCTCCGGCTTCTCCCTGGTCTGGGAGCGGACCCTCAACTTCCACGGCAGCAAGGGCGAGCTCCGCACCGCCGACTTCTCCGGCCGCCTCGAAACCCGGACCTACCACCCCGCCGCCGTCCGCAAACAGCGCATCCCCTATCACGGAATCCTCCACGGCGGAGGCGACAAGACCGTCCTCCTCGCATTCGCCGACGCCGTCAGCCATCAAAGCGATCAGCTCCTCATCGCCGCCGACACCTGCCTCGACGCCCACCTCGTCGGCTTCGCATCCGAAAAAGCCCGCACCCAAAACGTAGTCGTGGACATGGAAGAGTTCCGCAAGGAGGCGGAGGAAAAGGCGGCGGCGCAGGTCTGAGACCGGGCAAGGCTTGGGGCTTGAGGCTTGGGGCTTGAGGCGTGGGGCTTGAGGCTTGGGGCTTGAGGCGTGGGGCGTGAGGCTTTTGGGGCTTGAGGCGTGGGGCTTGGGGCGTGGGGCCTGAGGCGTGGGGCTTGAGGCAATGTGGGAGGCCGGCTCGGACGTGTGACCTTCTCATCCCCCGGAACCGCCGGTTTGTAGCCGGTGCCCCCCATCCACGACCAACTCCCCGTCCATCTTTGTCCCGGAGGGACGGCGGATAGTAGCCCGGGAATTCATTCCTGGGACCATGGACGACGGTAACCAATCAAGTCCCGGCGGGACGGCCGAGATTTCCCGTGAATCCATGAAAATCCATCAAGCCGGAGAGCCGGCCCGGCTATGCGATAGGGACGGATTCGCCGCCGGGTGCTCCCGAGCCCGCTATTTTTTCTTCATCGCGGCCTGGCTGATGGCGACGTCTTTCACCTTGACCGCGCCGTTCTCGATCGTCACCCGCCGCGCCCAATCCTTGCCCGGGGCGTTGTCCGCGGCCAGCGTGAACTTGATCCCCTTCATTTCCTTCTCCGTCCACATCTTCGACTCGTGCTTGTGCCCGAACATCAGTACGTCAATACGATCGAAGATCACCCGCATCAGCGCCCGCGCGTCAAACAGCTCCATGAACGGGTTGTTGACGATGAACGGGTGATGGTGCAGGATCAGGATCTTCTTCATCTCCGGGACCGTGGGCGTGCTCAGGATCCGGTCCAGCCCCTTGAGCTGGCCCTCGCCCACCTCCCCGCACGCGAAATCAAACGGGTGGTCCGTCTCCAGGTTGCTGTCCAAAGCGATGATCATCGCGCTGTCATCCCCATCCTTCACCACGTTCACCACCGGCAGGTTATAACCCTTGAACGTGCCGCCCTGCTGAAGCGGGCCCGCCAGCAGCTCGTCGAACCGCTCGGCCCGCTCCTCGCTGTAAAAGTTGCCCACCGCCCCGAAATCGTGGTTGCCCGGGCAGATGAAAATCCGCCGCGGCCCGCGGTTGAACCGCGCCAGCAGTTCCATCGCGTTCTCATACTGCTCCGCCGAGCCGTCGTCCGTGACGTCGCCCGTCACGATCACATGGTCGTCCGGGTACTTGGCGTGCACGAAGTCCAGCACCTTCTTCGCCTCCGCGTTGTCCCCCGCCCCCCGGTGCAAATGCAGGTCGCTCAAATGAATGAACCTCATCTCCGATCCTCCTTTTGGCTGGGCTGACGTTTTCTTTAACTCCATCCGGCGCCGCCTGTTCCCGCAGTCCGTGAGGCGCCGCTGTCACAATAAACACCGGAACGAGTACCGGATAACCTCCCGGGCCCACCTCTGATATATCTTAAGTTCCGCCGGCAGACCGCCCCCGTCCGAGCCCAGCTTTGAGCATAAAAATAAAATCATTCCGAATGTCCTCATTTCCTCGGCCGTGAAGGTCTGGGGCGGCTTGACTTGGTGGTTCACCAGCTTGGCCAGGAAGGTATTGAAATCCGCGGCCTCGCCCTCGTAGGCAATCAACTCGCGCAAGAACTTCGCCCCCGCCTCCCCTGTCCCGATACTGATGACCAAAAGCAACTGCGCCGCGCGGTACTCGCCCCTCTCCTCGTTCACGAACTCCTTGAAATTCTTTTTCGCCGCCAATACCCGGAGCAGAGCATACAGGTTCACCAGGCGCTTGGCCTGACGCGGCGTCCGCACGAACCCGTGCAGCTTCTGCATGAACTCCTGCTCCCGCTGCTCCAGGGCAAAACTCTCCTCCGCTATCTCCGTCATCACCGGCTCGCTCTCCTTCCCGGTCAGGGGCGAATCATCCAGGCCCCCTGCTTCAGCCGAAGTCACCATTGTAGCCGGCGAAAATACCCCAACTTCTCCGCCGAAATCGGGGTAACCCAGCGGTTGAACCGCCTGTTCCCCGGCTTCCGCCTCCGGGACCCGAGATGACGCCGGCGTCTGCGTCGCTTCAACTCCCTCGCTCTTCTCCCTCTCCTCCCTCGTCTCGATCAGCCGGTCTATCAATTCGCTGAACCCCTTTTCCGACATCTCCGGCAGCGAAAACGGCACCTGGAAAATCTTCTCCAGGTAATCATGCGCCGAGAATCCGCCCCGTCCTTTTTCCTTGGACGCGTGTTTCTCGTCCAGCGAAAGCACCAGCCACCGCGCGTCCACCGCCACCACCACGTTGAACAGATCCATGGCCAGAAGCAGATAAACCGCCTGCAGCACGTCCACCACCCGCTCCGCCGGGCACCGGTCCAGGTCGTCAATATAAAGGATGATCCGCTCGATCGGGCCCTCCCCGCCCTGGCCCCAATCATCCAGGAGCTTCTCCAATTCCTCGAAATCCCGCCGGATCAAGCTGATCAGGCCCATCCGCTTGACATACCGCGGGTCCTGGCCCTGTCCGCTCACGAAATCGTAAACCAGGCCGCCCGAAGCGAGACGCTGAATCTCCGCCTCCGACTCCGCGATCCGTTTCTCCGCCTCCTTCACCTGTTCCGAGTTCTTCTGAATCTTGGAATCAAGCTCCCGGACCTCGTCAAGCAGCTTCTTCTCCTCCCCGACCGGCTCGCCGCCCCCGGCTTCCTCCCGCGCCACCGCAGCCGTTGCCTCCTCAAAGACCGACGCCGCGCTCCGGATCGCTCGAAGCTGCCGGCCCGCCCACGTCAGCGGAGGCCCGAGGGCCACCGCCACCTGCGCGATCAGCAGCACCATTTTGCCCGCCGCGTCCCCGGCCCATTTAAACCAGTCCGGCTGCAGACTCGGCAAGAGCGCCAAGACCAGCACCCCGATAATTACCGCCAAAGTCAGCGCGATGTTCCCGGCGCCGCTGAACCGCGCACCTAACGCCGTAAGAAGGCCTTGCACGCTGCCATCGAGCCTGCGCAGATCAGCGTACGCCCTGGCAACCTCCTCCCCGCCTTTGACCGCATCCTTGAACCCCAGCCTCTCCGCCGTCTTGCCCGCCTCCTCGAGGGCGGAGCCATTGGCCTTCATTACCGCCGCCCACGAGCGCGCCAGCTTCATCGCCGCCGCGGACTGCTCCTTGGACTCCCGCTCCCGCCGGCTTTCTTCCAACTGTCGCGCGGCCTCCTTCCTGGCATCAACCGCATTGGCTTGGTCCAGCTTCGCCCCGGAAATGGCCGCCTGGCTCGACTGGATCTCGCTCCGGATCATCCGCCGCGCCTCCTCCAGATTGTCCGCCTTCTCTCCCTCTTTTCCCTTTTCCCCCGGGAGCGTGTCCTTGATCTCCTCCGCCAGACCGTCGAAAATCTTCTTCGCCAGGCACGCCCACAGGCTCGTGTCCATGTAATGCCAGGCGTTGAACCCGATCTGCGCCGCCCGCGTCACGTAAACCGGCTTTTTAACCTCTCCCGCCTTCCCGTCCCCCGCTTCCTTCTCCGCCCGTTCCTCCTCCTCCCGCGCCGCTTGTGTCAGCTCTTTGATCCGCTCCTGCATCATCCCGATAAAATAACTCTTCCCCATCCCCCAATCCCCGAACAACCCGATCGAAAGTGGAGGCTTCACGTCCCGCGCCGCCAAAAGTTTCGCGAAGCAATCAACCTGGTCCCTAAAATCCAGGCTGTCCTCCTCCCAAAGCTTCCGCCCCTCGTCCGACCTCACCTGGTCCGCCGTAACCACCGCCCGGCCGGGGGCAACGGGTTCATCTGATGGTTCGGGAGGCTCAGGCCTGGACATGGCTTCTGGAACTGGTTCTGAACGCTGAGGAGGGGGAGATACTAATTTCTGTGAGGTCTCAGCCGGCGGCGGGGATAATTCTCCCTCCATTGAGGCGCTGGAGTCGAGACTGATGGGGCTGGGTTCCTTTCCCTCCACTTCCACTCGCGGCCGGGCTTTCCCCAATAAAATATCCAGGTGCAAATTCCAGATCTGGATCGTCTTGTTCCCGGGACGAAGGGTCGCCAGGATAGGCTCGCGCGGATGGAAGGCGATACCGGGAGTCCAATATTCCGAGACCGGAGCGGGTATTTTGGCAACAATTCCCCATTTGTTGTTGCAATCCCATAAATTAACGCTTTCGTCTTCCTTGGTGGCAAGCAGGCTTCCATCCGCCGAAAAAGAAACGCAGGAGACCGCGGAATGATGATCCGGCAAGATGGCGACTCTGCTCCATGTTCTCGTATCGTATATCTGCGCTGTGCCATCCTCCGAACCGGTAGCCAGGAGCCTGCCGTCCCGGGACCAGCAAACGCTGTAAACCGCGTCCTTATGATGATCCAACACCACCATATCTTTCCAATTCACAGCGTCCCAGATTTTCACCAGCCCATCTTCCGAACAGGAAGCCAACAACATTTTTCCATCAGGATGCCAAGACAGATCGTTGATGTCCCTTGAATGCGCCCTGCTAATATTTTCATCAATCCCGCCTCGGGGATCCCAAATTATAATATTGCCGTCTCCATCTCCCGAGATTAATGATTTGCCCCTAACACTCCAGGCCACGCAGTACACCCATTTCTTATGGCCCTCCAGAATGGTCTCTGGCGTTCCATTCATTATGTCCCAGATAATGACTCGGTTGTCGTTTGAACAACTAGCGAGGAATCTATCGTCAGGCGACCATTTCACGCCGAAAACTTCTTCTGTATGGCCTTTTAAAATCATTGGCGGCCGATTAGGATAGTTCATATCCCAAATCCTGACCGTTTGATCGAACGAAGCAGAGGCCAGCCTGTCCCCTTTCCATGACCATGCGATCCGATTAATGGTATCTGTATGTCCTTTAAGGAAAAACGCCTCCCTAATACCCGCAATTACTTTATCCTTAAACGGCGTGGCCACGCTCTTGCCTTTCTTCATGCCCGGCTTTCTCTCGTTCTTTTGCATTCCCTTTCTCCCTTGCCCCGCAACCTTGCCCCTTCAATGCCGTCATCAGCGATCAGTCGAATTGCGCCGCCGCGCTGTGGAGTACGAGCGGCTTGCCGCTTTGGAGTGCGCGCGGCTTGCCGCCGCTTTGGATCGGCAAGCTTGCTTGCCGGAGCTCTCGAAAAAGATCTTCAATCCGATGAGATTTATAACATTCCAACCAATGCGGATAAAGAACCGTCACTCCCCGGGAGCAAGCTCCCGGAACGAGAGCGGCGGCAAGCCGCGCGCACTCCAAAGCGCCGAGGCGGCGCCCTTTTGCCCCAGGCACTAACTAACGGGCAGTGGGCGTTTCCGGCTGCGATCAAGGTTCCGGCGGAGGGATGGGCGGGAGCTTGGCAACGAGATCGGCCTGGTCAGCATCATTGGGTCCGCGGCCGCTGCTGGGGGCATGTGCATGTTCCCGTCTCGCCTGAGTCCGCATCCTAGCAGAGTCCAGGGCCCCTTGTCAAGCAAAATATATCGCATCAAGTATCTTTTTATTTACGCCCTCCGCCCCGCCCCTAGCCCAGCCGGACGCCTCCCAGGATATAAGCCGGTGGATAAAACCGGTAAAAATTACCTGTTGGGGTGCGACGTTTTTACAATATATGGGGGGAGCTTTCAGGTTTGTGGTTTGAGGTTTGGGGTTTGTGGTTGAAGAGAAGAGAGGAGGGGGACGGTTTTGGATAGCGGCGCTCTACAAAAAGCGAGGTTGGCCCCGGGGCGATGGAAATTCGGGGTTTTCATTTTCCCGTTCTTCGAGCCCCAAACCCCAAACCTCAAACCGCAAACCTCTCCCGTATTTTCCGTGGCCTATTCCGTGGTCCGGATTTCAGGCCGCGGGAGGCCGGATATTGGGACGCGGGTGGCCCGGAGGTTGGGACACGGGTGGCCGGATTTTGGGACACGGGTGGCCGGGCGTGCAGGCCACGGAGGGCGGATTTCAGGCCACGCTAACCTAAGCCGCGGGCTGGAAGTGATGGAAAAGACTGGGGCGGGTTTTGTGAATTTCGCGGCGGAGGCGGTCCGTGGCCTGGATGTTAGGCCAGTTGGGGCCAAGAAGGGAGCGGCTTCCGGGCGCGGCCGGGTGGCGGCGGGGGAGTGGCGGCGGCCGGGAAAAATGTCAGGATTTTTTCTTCATGAGCCTTTTGAGCGCGGCGACTTCGCGCTCGGTGAGGAAGCGCCATTCGCCGAGGGGGAGGTCGGCGAGGAGCAGCGGGCCCAATGCGGTGCGTTTGAGCTTGAGCACGGGGTGGCCGATGGCCTCGCCCATGAGTCGGATCTGGCGGGTGCGGCCCTCGCTGATGGTCATCTCGATCCAGGAGTGGGTGCGGCCGCGGCTGAACTTGACAAAGGACGCGCGGGAGGGCTTGAGCGGCCGGCCGCCGATGTCGGGCCCGGCCTCGAGTTTTTTCAGGGCGGCATCCGCGATGCGGCCCTCCAGCTTGACGTAATAGGTTTTGGGGATCTTGGACGACGGATGGGTGAGGAAGCGGGTGAGGTCGCCGTCGGAGGTGAAGAGCAGCAGCCCGGAAGTGGCCCAGTCGAGCCGGCCGACAGGATAAACGCGGCGCTTGACCCTCTTCACCAGGTCCATGACGGTGGGCCGTCCTTCCGGGTCCTTGGTGGTCGTGACGTAGCCCTCCGGCTTGTGCAGCATGATGTAGGTGTGCTCCAGCTCCGTGCTGATCTGCTTGCCGTCCACCCGGATCTCGTCGCGCAGCGGGTCGGCCTTGGTGCCCAGCTCGCGCACCGTGACGCCGTTCACCCGCACCCGGCCCTCAACGATCATCTCCTCGGCTTTGCGGCGCGAGGCCACGCCCGCGGCCGACATGATCTTCTGCAAACGCTCTTCCATGTACTACATGGTACGGGAGAGGGGGGGAAATGCAACCGCAAAGAAAATTCAACCACCAAGACACCAAGGGAAGAGAAGGAAGAGAAGAAGAGTTTTTTTGGAAAGAATTATTGGAAGCGTTGTGACGTTGTAGCGTTGTGTTTAATGTTGCTGTTTATCTGGACCGGCGGCGGTGATGGTTACAGACTCGCCGGGGAGAGGGCGGGCGTGATCGGCGTCGGATTTCGGCACGCGGAGGAGAGAGGGAGAGGAGTCGAGGCGGATGATGAGGAATTCGCCGGAGAGTTCGAGGGAGGAGATGGCGGCGCGGCCGGACGCGGCGGCGGTGACGCAAAGGCTGAGTCCGCCGGGTCCGCGGGAGAGGGAGCCGGGGGCGATGCTTCCGCCTTGTTCGGTGATGTTCCCGTGCTCGATCGTGAACAGGCGGTCGCTCATGCGGCAGGCCTGGTCGGAGCCGTGGGTGGCCATGATGACGGTGACGCCCTTGTCGTCCCGCAGCCGCTGGGCGGCCAGTTCGACCTCGCGGACGCGGGCGGCGTCCACGTTGGCGGTGGGCTCGTCGAGGACGAGGACGGCGGGATCGCAGACCATGGCGCGGGCGATGGCCATGCGCTGGACCTCGCCTCCGGAGAGGGTGCGGGCGCGGCGGCGCTCGAGGCCGTGGAGTCCGACCAGCTCGAGGGCCTCGCGGACGCGCTGCTCGATGCCGGCGGCGTTGCGCAGCTTGAGGCCGTAGGCCACGTTGTGGAAGACGGTGCCGGAAAAGGCGTAGGGGTCCTGGGCCACCATGGTGATGCTCTTGCGGGCGTGGAACCAGTCGCCGCGGGAGGACAGCGTCTTGCCGCGGAAGCTGAGGTCGCCGCGGTCCGGGTAATCGAGCAAGGCCAGGATGCGGAGCAGGGTGGACTTGCCCGAGCCGTTGGGGCCGCACACCGCGACCACCTCCGCCTCGTTGAAGGAGAGGTCGTCCGCGGCCAGGGCCACGCGGCCGGAGTAGGTCTTGAGGATGTTTTTTGCCTGAAGCACGGGCGGCATTTTGGAACTCCGTTACCGGATGATTATACGATGAAACTCTTTTTTGTCACGCAAAGGCGCAAAGAACGCAAAGAAGAAGAGTTCTTTTCTTCCTTTGCGTTCTTTGCGCCTTTGCGTGAAATAAATCTTCCTTCACTGAATTTGCGGTCAACTGAACCAGACCACGTCGAGGATCATGTGGGCGATGACGAGGGGCCAGATGTTTTTGATGAGGGCGTAGGCGGCTGCGGCCATGATCCCGTATATGAGGGTGTAAAAGAGCTGGCAGGGCCCGCCCTCCCAGTGCACGGAGGAGAAGATGATGGCGGAGGAGAGGACGTAGAAGACGGTGTTGGCGCGGCCGGGCTTGAACAGGAGCTTGAACATGCCGCGGTAATAGAATTCCTCGACCAGCCCGGCGGTGACGGCGGCATAGGTGACCATTGCGAGCTTGCCCGCATTCATCTGGCCGAACAATTGCTCGTAGCCGAAGGTCTTCTTCTCACACGCCTCCTTGAAGATGTATGCGGCGAGGCGGGCCGAGCGCTCCGTGCCGTAATACAAAACAATGGGCAGGATGACAAGGCCCGCGAAAAACAGAGCGGCCCTGGCGCGGTCGCGGATGTCAAAATGGAAGCCCAGTTCCCGGCGCGTGAACAGCCCCCGCCGCGTGCCGTAGATGTACGCGGCGATGGGCATGGCCACGAAGATGAACGCGTCGGCGCCCCAGAACACGGCCGGCGAGCCCTCGATCAGCGGGTTATACCATCCGTTCAACTCATAGGGCAGGATGCCGACCAGGAAAAGGATGAAGAGCTCGAGGCTGTTGCGCCCAGGTATTTGCCGGCTTCCATTCATGGCGTCATTCCCGGCTCCTGGCCATCACTTCCCGGGCCGCGGCGCGGACCTGATGGCTATGGGATCGAGCTCATCAATGACGCGCGCGACCTCTTTGGCCCAGCGCTGCTTGGTGAGCGAGAAGGCCGGCTGCTTCTTTTGGGCCATGAAGCGGGCGAGCTCGATGGCCCGGGGCAGGATCTGGTCTTTGGGGACCGCTTCTCTGGCCCAGCCCGCGGCCACGGCCTCGGGGCCGGTGTAGCGCTTGGCGGAAAATGCCATCTCGCGGAAGACGCGGCGGCCGAGCCCGTGCTCGCAGATGGCGATCATTCCGGGGAGGAAGGGGATGTTGATGTCCATCTCGGGAAAGCAGACCCAGCCGCGGTCGTCGCGCATGATCCGGAAGTCGAAGCCCGACGACCAGATCGCGCCCAGCCCGAAGGCGTGGCCGTTAATGGCCCCGATCAGGGGCTTGGGGAAGAGCGCCGTGTCCTTCAATACCAGCGTGACCTGGATGAGGAATTGCTCGAGCGTCTTGCCGTCCTGCTGCATCATCCAGGTGAGGTCGAGGCCGTTGCAGAAGAATTTTTCGTGGGCGCCGGTCAATACCACGGCCTTGACCGCATCATCCTTGGCCAGCGCGGCCATGGCCTCGCGGACCTCGGCGGCGAACGGTCCGGAAAAGCGGTTCTCGTTTTCGTGGTCCATTGTAACCACGGCCACGCCTTCTTCGATTGTCCATTTAAGCCAATTCATGCTTTCACACCTCTTGAAAATAGAGAAAGAAATGGCTGCCGGAGCATAGTATTATCTTTTGCGCCACTTCATGTATTCACTGAGATTGTGATAGGGGACCTTGGAGTCAATGGCCTTGGCCATGTCCGCGGTGAGGTAATTCATCCAGTAATCGTCAAATACTTTTTCGCCGTGGGGCGCGAAGACGCCCTTGCCTTCGATCAGGCCCTTGATGTTCCTGATTGACCCTATGTTCTTGGTATTGCCGCTTCCGGGGCGGTCTGAGGCAATGCGCCATTTTTCCTGGAGCAGAAAATCGAAGTCCTTGACCACGGATATGATGTCATTAAGGTTTTTCAAGGAATATATTTTCTTTTCGTCGGCCGGGTCGGGATTTCTGCTGTAAATAACGCCGAGGACGAAATGAGCTGAGTAATCATCATATTTAAAGGTGACATTTTTATTGGAGTGGCGATCACGAAAGTATCCGGTGAATGCGCCAAGGGTAAAGCCGTTTACGGTTTCCGGATCCAGGCGATAGGTACTTTTAAGATCAAGGGCGATCTTGGTTTCATCGCGCGCGACCAGGCTGATGTCCGGGTAATGGTTCTGGTGCTCGCTTAAAACCATCCGGTAACCATGCTGGGCCGCGAATTTGGAAAGGACGGGGAAGAGCATCAACTCGATGATTTTGGAAACCACCTTGGTATCAACGGAAATGGTATAGATGTTTTTATACACGTCAATAAAGCCCTTGACCACCCAGTCGCCCTCTTTTGTGGCCAGCGCTTTTCCAAACCGGTCAAAGCTATCCAACAATGAAGACCGTAATTCTTGGACATTCATCGCCCTATACCTTTTAACTGTTTAATTTCCGATCATCAGAAGTTCTTTGGAATCGGTATTGGTGGAAAGCACATATTTGTATTGCCCAAAATGCTCGATTCTCACTTTACTTTTATAACGTTTGAGCAAAGACGCTAGTTCGGATTCCGAAGGTATTCCGTCGCTCCGGTATGATACGACGATGATGCCGTCCTGAAAGCGCTTAAACAGGCGGTCGAAAGCGGAGTGGATCCGTTTTTTATCCGTCCACTCATTAGGAAGCGGTCGGAGGCGATGATGTTTAGATTTCCGGTCAATCTGCTTGTCCCATTCATCGTAAATCGTCAGCCCTTCCAGGAAGTGATAGAAATCGCGGTAGTCCACCGCGACACCGCGCTTGGAGATGTAAGGAGGGTCAATATAAACGAGATCATAGCCGCCGGGCGCCAATTCGGTGTCGAGATTCAGGGAAACGTTTTCTCTTCCATTATCAAACACGGCCCGGTTGGCCTCATCAATGAATTGCATAAACCACTCCTCGAACGGCCGATCCCAGGTGGCCTTGTTGCCGAAGGAGCGCTCCACATCCGCCTGCCGGATGTATAAATTTTTACGGTGAAACAGGTTGTAAGGCCGCTTGATGATGCAGGCCTGGCAGAGAGCGAAGAAAGCGAGCGCGAATTTACATGGATCAGAGAGCCGCCGGATATTGGCGATGGTCTGATCAATCCAGGCGTTTTCCTGGCCGGTGAAATAAATGTCTTTGAAATTATCCTGAATAAAACCGGGATAGGATACATCCTGGTGGCGCGTCAGCAGCCAGTGAACCTCCTCGCGGCTGATGCGAACCCGCTTGTTCTCAATCAGCGCGAGTCCGAAATAATAGTTGAAACGCAGGAGATCGTTATAGGCAACTTGCTTGCACGCTTGTTTTAGGCGATAGGCCACGGCCCCAGTCCCGCCGAAGGCGTCCAGGCAACTCTGAAAATCGAGGTCTCGGATTTGCTCCCAGATCCATTCCACCAGCTTGGCCTTGCTTCCCTGATAGCGGGTACGCGGAAATGCACCAGGCAAATCATCAAAAAGGACCTGTTGATGTGCGCTGGACTTTCTCATCTTGATCTATTATATGACCTTTCTTGAAAATGCCAAGCCGCTTTGCGGCGAGCCTCCGGCGCGACGCCGCATTATCTTCTCAGCTTGGCGAACTGCGCGGCGCCGATGATTCCGAAGATGATGTTGGCGGACCAGGCGGCGACCCAGGGCTCGACCATGCCGCCCTTGCCGAGCGAGATGAACTCGGCGATGACCACGAAGTAGATGAAGCCGACGATGATGGCGCCCAGGATTCCCCAGGCGAGTCCTCCGGAGCGGACGGGCCTGATGGCGAGCGGGATGCCGGCGAGGACGAGGATGACGGCGGCGAGGGGGATGGCGAAGCGGGCCTGGCGCTCGACGCGATAGGCGGTCTCGGGCAGCCCGTAGCGGCGGACGCGCGCGATCTGGTCGGCGAGCTGGGCCAGGGTCATCTCCTCCGGAGCGCGCTGGACGCGGAGCAGGTCTTCGGGGGTGTCGGGCAGCGCGATCATCATCTCGGGAGAGCTGGAGATGGCGGGGACGTCGTGGCCGTGAAACGCGCGTGTTTCCGCGCGCAGGAGCCTCCAGCCGCGGCCCGGGACGTACAGGGCTTTCGCCGCCGTGATCTCCTCGAGCAGGGCGAGACCGGGCCCGGTGCGGAAGATGGTGACCCCCGCGAGCTCACCGGTCTGGCGGTCCACTTTCTCGATATTGAGGATGACGGGATTTTCGCCGCGCGACTCGCTCACGTACCACACGCTCTCGCCGGGGTCCGGCTCCTCCCCCTTGATCACCTGTTTTTCGGAGAGGAAGTAGCGGTTGCCGACGGGGACCAGGGTGTTGCCCAGCACGAAGGCGCCGCCGCTGATGATGACCGAAGCCAACAATATGGGGGTGGCGGCGCGGAGCAGCGAGATGCCGGAGGCCCGGAGCGCCATCAGCTCGTGGTTCTGGTTGAGTCCGCCCAGGGTGATCATGGCGGAGAGCAGGGCGGCCACCGGGGCGCTCATGTAAATGGTCTGGGGCAATTGTAAGAGATAAAAGCGGACCACGCCCGGGATGGTGGCCCCGTCCTCGCTCATGACGAAGGTAATGCTGTCGAGCACGGAGAGCACGGTGAAGAGGAACGACACCGAGAGCAGGGATCCGATGAAGATGCCGAGGAAGGAGCGGAGGACGTAGCGGTCCATGACCTTCATTTTTTTCTCCGCCTTTCCCGGTACTGCTTGATGAGGTCCACGGCGTAATAAAGCTGGTCCTCGAGCCAGGAGAGCACCGGGATGGGCCGCTCCAGGTTCTTCTGGCGGAGCATGAACAGTCCGGTGAGGAGGACCGCGGCGTCGGGGAGCCACAGCGCCATGGCGGGCGGGGCGCCCTTGTACAGCGCCATGAACTTGGCCATGATCATGAGGTAATAGAAGGCGCCGGAGAGCAGGACGGAGACGACAATGGGCCGGGCCCGGCCGGCCCGCGGCGGCTGGATGCCCAGCGGCACGGCCCAGAAGCAGAGCGCGATGCATCCCAAGGGGAAGGCGAAGCGCTCGTGCCACTGGATCATGAGGAAGAGCCGGGATTCCTGTTCGCGCCGGGACAATGATGCTTTCTGGTTGAACGCGGCCATGGCGGCCAGCATGGCGGGGACGTCCATCTCCTGGCGCTGCTCGTCCTCGCGGGAGCGCCGGGTCCCGAAGTCGTCGAGGGTGATGGCCAGGCGCAGGGTGTCGAAGCTGGCGAAGGTCTCGTGTCCGGCCCGGTCCTGGGATATGAACTGTCCATTGGCCAGCCACAGCTCGTTTTTAAGGTCCACGGGGTCGTGCACGAAGCGTCCGGCCGAGGCGAAGATGATGTTGCGCGATACCCAAGGCTCGTTGCCGGCCCTTTGCTCGGACACGGCCATCAGCCCTTTAAGCTTTCCGTTGTCCTGCTTCTCGCGGACGTAGAAGGTGGTATTGGAGAAGAGGGTGGCGAAGGTGCGCTCGGTGATGGCGGCCTCGCTCTGGACCTGGACGATGCGGTAGCGCAGCGTTCGGCCGGCGGCGGCGGCCCGGGGCACGAGGAATTGGGAGGTGAAGAGGGCGCATCCGGCGGCGAAGGCGGCGAACATGAGCACGGGGGGAAAGAGGCGGAAGAGGCTGATGCCGGACGCCTTGAGGGCCGTGATCTCGTTGTCGGAGCTTAAGCGTCCGAAGGCCAGGAGGATGGCGAAGAGCGTGACGATGGGGATGATGATATTGAGAACGTTGGGCAACAGATAGAGCATGAGCAGTGACATCTCGGAGGCGCCGACTCCGCGGTTGATGGCCCACTCGGTGAGCTGGATGATGCGCTGGCTCATGAACAGGATGGTGATGATGACGAGCGAGAGGGCGAACAGGGAGATGATCTCGCGGAGCAGGTATTGCCTGATGGTGCGCATGGGTCCATGATATTCGGGGGGGCCGAGGTAATCAAGGAAGAGCGTAGAGCGGAGGGCGTAGAGCGGAGCGGACCGTGCGGAACATTGAGCGCGGGGTGAAAAGACCCTTGCGGCGCCCTCGGTTTATTTCCCGCCCTCCGCCCTCCGACCTACGCCCTGCGCGCCGCGCGCTACGCGCATCGGCGCGGTTGTTTTTAACGGGTCCGCGTGCTAATCATTAGCAGGAAGAGCCGGGATTCCGCGCGGTTTCGAGCGATGGAAAAACAGTGCTGTCCAAAATAAACGGACCGGAGAACCGCCAAGACGCCAAGAGCGCCACGGATTATTTTTCAACGCGATTTTAAGAGAGCCTGGGTGCGAATGTTTCTTGCTTGGCGATCCCGTCGGCCGGTTTGCCAAGCCGGTTGGGGCTAACGCTCCGGAGCTGTTCTTTGCCGGGCCGCAAAGAAACATCATGATTTACTTGGCGATCCTTGGCGCTCTTGGCGCCTTGGCGGTTTTCTTACGGCCTATTTTCAAGAGCGATGGAGAAACCAAAATTTTTCACGGGAGGAGGCGGATGATGAGGCGCCGTCTGAAGTTGGTTGCAGCGCTGGCCGGCCTGGGCCTGTTTTTGCAGGTCCCGCCGGCCGGCCGGGTCTTGGCCCAGGAAATTCCCGGGGGAATAGGCGCTGACCTCACGGTCAAGAATTCGGCGGGGCTGGATGATTTGACGCGGCCGCTGCCGCTCACGCTGGAGCAGGGTAAGCGGGCGGCGCTGGACAATAACCTTGACCTGCAGAATGCGCGGCGCGACCTCCGGATGGCGGAGCTGGACATCACGCGGGCCAAGGCCGGGTATGACCCGTACTTCAAGACCGACAGCTCCTACTCCGAGTCCACCAAGCCCTCGAGCCAGGCCGTGTTCGGCAACACCAGCAAGACCTCATCGGTCAACCTGAGCACCGGCGTGACCACGGTGACGGGGGGCAACGTATCGGTTGACTTCCGCAACTCGCGCTCGGAGTCGGACTCCGTGTTCAGCACCTTGAACCCGTCCTACAACACGGACCTCACCTTGAACGTGAGCCAGCCCCTTCTGAAGAACCGTTACAACGACACCCGGGCCATGGACCTCGAGCAGAAGCGGAACGATTATGAGCGGACTCGGCTCGCGCTGGAATCCAAGACCCTGGACATCGAGTCGCAGGTGGAGGACGCGTATTGGAGCCTGGTGCGGTCGCGCCTGGACCTCGACCTGAAAAGGAAGAGCGTGGAGCTGGCCCAGCGAATGAACGAGATCACCAAGACCCAGGTGCGGGCGGGGGCCTCCGCGGCCGTTTCCACCACGCAGACCGAGGCCAACCTGGCCTCCGCCAAGGCCGGCCTGATCCGGAGCGAGAACGACTACCGCAAGAGCCAGACCACCCTCAAGATGGTGCTCAATCTCGAGGACCAGGACTTCTGGTCCCTGGAGATCATCCCCACCGACCTGCCGCGCTACCAGCCGGTGGAGTTCGACAAGAACGCGGTGATCAGCGAGGCGCTGGCCAACAATTTTTCGCTCATGCAGAGCAAGCTCTCGATCCGGAACGCGGAGATCACCAACCTGCAGGCGCGGAACCGGACCGAGCCGCAGCTCGACCTTCGCGGGAGCGTGGGGGTGTCGGGCCTGGCCGGGACCGACAACCCGCAGGATTCGCTGGTCGAGACCGGGTTCGTGGTGCCCAACCCGCTGCCGCCGGCGCAGTTCCCGCAGCCGTACATGGTGGAGCGGATCATGGTGCCGGGACAGCCGTCGGATTTTAAGGGCGATTACATGGACGCGCTCAACAACATGCTGGAAGGCGACAACCTGTCCTGGTCCGCCGGGCTCACGCTCAACGTGCCGCTGGGCAACCGCGCGGCCAAGTCTGACCTGGAGCGGACGCTGCTCAGCTACGAAAAGATGCTCTCGGACCTCAAGAACAGCGAGCGGCAGGTGTTCATCAACATGATCAACATCATCTATGACCTTGACGCGGCGCACCGGAGCCTCAAGGCGGCCCGGGAGGCGGGCCGGCTGCAGGGCCAGAACCTGGCGGTGGAGGAAAAGAAGTTCCAGCTCGGCCTGAACACGAGCTACGAGGTCTTGCAGGCCGAGGAGAATTACGAGGAGGCCCGGAGCTCGGAGATCGGGGCGCTGATCGAGTACAACAAGGCGGTGGGCCGGCTGGACCGGGCGCGCCAGGGGTTCATCTCGGGGGCCGGCGTCTCGGCGGCGTCGCTGCCGTCGGGCCTGTCCTCGGGCCTGAGCTCGGGCGGGCTGACGGGAGGGATTGACTCGAGCGCGATCCAGCAACTTTCCGGTTCGTTGCCGGCGGGCCTTGACATCAACTCGCTCCAGGGCATGATGCCCTGACCTGAAGGAGTGCGCCATGAAAAAAACAGGATGGCTTTTATTGGCGGCGGTGCTGCTCGCGGGCTGTGATACCGCGAGCACCTCGAGCTCGGGCGCGGCCCGTCCCGACGTTGGCGGCACGTACGACGTTACCCTGCTCCCGGCGCTGGGCCCGGTATCCCTGTACACGGTGGCGGTGGAGCAGGGAGGCGGCTCGGGCGCGGCCATGGTGTCCATTACCGGTCCCTCGATCGCGGACACGGTGGCGGTAACGGCGGGGGCGTCGGTGGACCTGGGGACCTGCGGCCTATGGATGGTCTTCGGGAACATCCCGGGCTTTAACCTGGCGGCCGGAGATAATTGGCGCATCAACGTGGTTGAAGGTTTTCCCGGACAGCCCATCGCCGGAGACAGCGTGGCTTCGACCGTGGCCTACGTCGCGGCCGGCGGCCTCGACACCTGCGTTGCGGCCCCCTGCGACGGGTCGGTCCTGGCCTCCGCGGTGCCTCCCGGCGCTGGCCCGCCCGGCGGAGCGGGTAGAGGCTGGGCGGGCGGCCAATGGCTGTCGGTCCGTCTCTCCCAGACGGGCGCTAATCTTGCGGCGGTGGTGCCGGAAGAGCACGTGCTCAGCCTGGACCTCGGCGACGTGATCGTTCCCACGACCACCTTCCTGCTGCCGGCCCTGGTCGCGCCCGGCGACACCGTGACCATCACGTTCCGCCGGCGCATCGTCGCGGACGGGCAAAACGGCGATTTCTTCCGGGCCGTGGCCGTGAACGGGGCGCAAAGCCTGGACGCCCAATACTTGTTCGGCGCCAGCGTCAACTCCGGCGACACCGTGGTGAGCTTGACCTATACGTCCTTGTCGCCGTTCGCGCGGCTTGATTTCATCGTGGGTCTTTCGGACCAGGGGGAGGAATTCATCCTGGACAACGTGATGGTGTCCACGGTTTCGGGCGGGGTGAAGCTGGTGGAGGACTTCGAGGCGGGTCCTGGAGGGAGCTGCGGCCCGGCGGGAATCAATGCCGAGCTGTGGTCGGTGCGCGACCCGGCCTGGTCGGTGGGCGGGATGTGCGTGTCGGCGCAGGATGCGCTGGCCGGGAATTATTCGGCGGTGTGGCGGGGCGGCAGCTACCGGCGGTTGACGGGGTCGGTGCTCATCGGGGGCTCTTCGAGCTCCACGCTCTCCGAGCTGCTGGGGGGCGGCGGGAGCCTAGCCGATGCCATCCCCGGGATTTTCATGGAGGCGTGGGAGCCGGTGTGGAGCGGGTACTTCACGAGCTTTGCCGCGGCGGCGCAGTCGCCGGGCATGCTGGCCGGCACGTTCAGGGGCGAGTCGCAAAACCACGATTGCGTGGAGCATGGCGAGCTCACCGCCACGGTCCACCACCAGTTCGAGACCGACCTGTCGTCGCGCTATTGGGTCATGCGCATCCAGGGGCAGGCTATCAACTGCACGCCCGCGCTGCTCGTCGGCAACACCATCGCGTTCGGCGATACCCTGTCCACCCCGGCCGGAGACACCATCTCCATGCTCCAGATCGGGCAGATCCTCGCGGGAGTAGATACCCCCATTGATGATTACGGCAACGTCTACGGCATCGGCGGGCTGGTGGCCGGGACCCTGGTCACCCTGAACCTGAATAATCCCCTGCTCGGGGCCTCCGCCGCCGGCATCGGCGTGGTCGGCGCCGACATGATCCAGGGAGCGCTGGCCGGAAGCCTGGCCTTTGACGCGGGAAGGGTCTGCGACCTCGCCGGCGGAAGCACCTTCACCGTGCGCCTTGTTGACAAATAGCATGGCTGCTCCTCGCCCTTTGCCGCGGGCTGACTTATAATAATAATCAGCCTTGCGCGCGGGCATCGAACTTTTGGCGCGGGCAATCGTCTATCAGGGTTAGAGATGGCAGGGCTTCCTAAAAAGATCGGGCGTTACGAGGTCCTCGCGGAGATCGGCCGGGGCGGAATGGGGGTGGTGTATCAGGCGCGGGACCCCAACATCGGCCGGGTGGTGGCGCTCAAGGTGATCCATCTGACCTTTGACGCCGACGATGAGCTGGCCGCGGAGATGAAGGAGCGGTTCAAGCGGGAGGCCGAGGCCGCGGGCGTGTTGCAGCACCCGAACCTCGTCTCGGTTTATGACGCGGGCGAGGACGAGGGCGTATCCTATATCGCGCTGGAGTACGTGGAGGGGGTCACGCTCGAGTCCTTGATGACGCCGGGCGAGCTGATGCCCATCGGGAAGGTGTGCTCGATCCTGGCCCAGGCCGCCCGGGGCATTGCCTTCGCCCACGGCAAGGGCATCGTGCACCGCGACCTCAAGCCGGCCAACATCATCGTCGCGAACACGGGCGAGGCCAAGATCATGGACTTCGGCATCGCCCGCGTAATCGGGTCCGAGCTCACGCAAAAGGGAATGGTGCTCGGCTCGCCCTCCTACATGAGCCCGGAGCAGATCACCGGACAGGCGGTGGACCACCGGAGCGACATCTTCAGCCTCGGCGTCATCCTCTACCAGCTCGTAACCGGCGAAAAACCCTTCCCCGGCGAAAACCCGACCTCCATCGGCTACCGCATCGTGCAGATCGAGCACATCGAACCCACGCAGGTCAATCCCGTCATCAGCCCGGCCTTCAACCAGATCATCGCCCGGGCCCTGGCCAAGCGGCCGGAGAACAGGTACGACTCCGCCGAGCAGATGGCCCAGGACCTGGAAAACGCGGCGGAGGGCAAGCCGCTGGCCAACGCGGACGACGTCTGTAGCGCCGTCACCCGGCCTATAAAGGCCCTGGATCTGAAAGTCCCGAACCACGGGGCGGGCGCCGGGCCGTCCCGTTTACGCAAGCCGCTCTTCGCCGCGGCCGCGGGCGCTCTGGCCGTGGTGGCCGCGATGGCCCTGTATTTTTTCCTCCATGACCCCTACGCCGGCGTGCGGGAGCTGATCGAGCAGGGCCGGCACGCGGAGGCCGTGGCCGCATTGCTCCAGGCCCGGGCCAAGCGGCCCGGCGATGCCCGGGCGTCATACCTGCTCGGCCGGGAATACGTCGAGCTGAATGACTTCGAGAACGGCATCGCCGCCTACGGACAGGCGCTCTCGCTTGATCCGGATTACCGCATGGACGAGGCGCTGCAAAAGGACTTGATCAAGGCGCTGGCCCAGCCCGACCCGGACGCGGCCGTAAGACTCATCGCCGTGAGCGTGGGCGAGCCGATCGTGCCCCGGCTTGAGGAGGCCCTGGACAATCCGGACTACAACGCGCATTGGAACGCGGCCCGGGCTTTGCGCGACATGGGCCGCAAGACGGATGAGCGGCCGCTCCATATCCTCGACTTGAAACATAACCCCGATTGCGGCATCAGGAAGCGGGCGGAAAAAAGGCTGATTGAGATGGGCGGCGACCAGGCCGGCGCCGAGATCGAGGCGGCCAAAAAGGAAAGCACCCTTCCCCCCTGCGAGGAAAAAGCGGCGCCGGATCCGGACGATTCGTCCGCGAGCAAGATCAAAAAATTGCTGCAGCCTAAAAAAAGTTCTTCCGGCAAGGATAGCAAGGACACCTGGCTGGACAAGCTCAAAGAGAAGCTCAAGAACCCGCAGTGATGAATCGGCGCCGGCTTATAACTGCGGAACTGTCCGCTCAGGCGCCCGTAACCTTCAGTCTCTCCTTGAGCAGGTCGTCCTCGCACGACGATGGCCCGAGGGAAATGATGTACTCCGCTTCCTCCACCTCCCACGCTCCCGCGTCCACGTTGTAATACGCCAGCTCCGGCACGCTGAGCTCGATGGCCACCGTCTTGGTCTCGCCCGGCGCCAGCGCCACCCGCGCGAACCCCTTCAGCTCCTTCTTCGCCCGGTCCACCTTTGACCCCGGACAGCCCGCGTAGAGCTCGACCACCTCTTCGCCCGCCATCTTGCCCGTGTTGGTCACGTCCACCCGCGCCACCACCTTGCCCGACCGGCCCGCGCTCTTTTTATCGAGCTTCAGGTTCGCGTATTGATACGTCGTATAAGACAGGCCGAAGCCGAACGGGAAGAGCGGCTCTGCTCCGTGCTTTTCCATGTAGCGGTAGCCGTGATAGCGGCCGTACTTGACCTCCTTCGACCCGTTGTCGAACTTGGCGAGTTGGTCCTCGCTCCGAGGGAACACGATCGGCAGCTTGCCCGAGGGGTTCACGTCGCCGAACACCACGTCGGCAATGGCGTGGCCGCCCTCCATCCCCGGATACCACGCCATGACCACTGCGGGGACCTTGCCGATCCACGGGTCCATCGCGATGGCCGATCCGCTCTCCAGCACCACCACGCAGCGCTGGTTCGCTTCGGCCGCCGCCAGGATCAGCGACTGCTGCGCGTCCGGGAGGGCGAGTGATGCGCGGTCGCGGCCCTCGCCCTCCTCCTTGTAAGTGTATCCCGCGACCACCACCACCGCGTCCGCCTTGCCGGCGGCGGCTTTGGCCGCGGCCAGGTTCTTGCCCGACTCATAAATAATCCGCACGCTCCCCGCCCGGTCCGTGAGCCCCTCCAGCGCGGACACGATGTAGGGAGGACGCACGATGCTCGAGCCGTGGTCCCCGATGTTCTTCTCCTTCGCGACCTCACCCAACACCGCCACCGTCTTCACCTCGCCGCGCACCAGCGGCAGCGCGCTGTTCTCGTTCTTCAAGAGCACGATGCCCTTGCGCGCCGATTCGAGCGCCACCGCCGCATGCTCCGGGCAGGCCATCCTTTTCTTGTCGTAGCCCGCCGCAAAGTCCGGCCCCACGAAGCGGAACAACTGGCGGCACATCCGGGACGCGGCCTCGTCAATTACCGACTCCGGCACCTGGCCCGACTCCACCGCTGCCTTCAGCTTCCTGCCGTAGAACTTGGCGCGGGGCATCTCCAGGTCGAGCCCGGCCTTGGCCGCGCCCACCGTGTCCTCCACCGCGTTCTCCCAGTCCGAGACCACGAAGCCGTCGAACTCCCACTCCCCCTTCAGGATGTCACGCATCAGGTGCATGCTGTCGGAGCACAGATCCCCGTTCACGTCGTTGTACGCGCTCATGACCGACGCGACCTTCGCGTCCACGCACTTCTTGAAGTGGGGCAGGAAAATCTCGCGCAGCGTCCGCTCGTCAACCACCGCGTTCACGAACATGCGCGAGTCCTCGACGTTGTTCACCGCGTAGTGCTTGGCGCAGGCCATGACGTGCTCCTGCACCCCGTTCACGAAGCCCGCTCCCATCGCCCCCAGATGATACGGGTCCTCACCGTACGTCTCCTGGGCCCGGCCCCACCGCGGGTGCCACAGCACGTTGATGCACGGCGCCAACAGCATGTTCCCCCCGATCGCCCGCTCCTCGTAGCCCATGACCGAGCCCACCCGCGCCTCCAGCTCCGGGTCCCACGCCGCGCCCCGGCACATGCCCACCGGAAAGCAGGTCGCGGTGTACATGAAGCCCACGCCGCGCGGGCCGTCCGTGCACAGGACCCGCGGTATGCCGAGCCGGGCGTTGCCAACGGTCTGACCCGTATAGCCGTGCCCGCCGTCGCCGACCCCGAACGCCCCCAGCAGCGTCCGGCTGATCTTGCCCGCCATCAAGTCAATCTTCTCGGAAAGCGTCAGCTTCGGCACCACCTCCGCCACCCGCCGCTCCACCTCCTCCGCCGTGAGACCCGACAGAGCCGCCAACAACGACCCCGGCGCCGCCATCACCATCGCGCCCGCGCCCGCCGCCTTTAAAAAATCCCTCCGGTCCATTTTTCACCTCACCTCGTTATAAGCCCCGGCAATAACATCCACCCGCACCGCTCCAACTATATCATAATCCGTCCGGGAACATGCAAGGGAAAAATTCCGGGTATGAGGAGGCGGGGAGGCGGAAAATTCCGGCCGGGACCTTGGGCGGTTTTTTAACTTAAGGGTAGCGACGGATCAGGGCAGCGGGGCATTTGCGCGGAGAAGCTCGGCCACCTGTTCATGGCCTTTTCCCATCGCCAGATCGAGGGGAGTCTTGCCGTTCGTGTTCTTGGTGTTTATTTCGGCGCCTCTGGAGATCAGGAGCTTAACGGTTTCATAGTAGCCTTTCTCCGCCGCGGAATGCAGGGGCGTCGTCCCGTTGTCGGCGGTCGCGTTTACCCGTGCCCCCTTGTCGAGCAGCAATTCAACAATTTCCGCATGGCCCGCATCGGCGGCGAAATGCAACGGGGAATAGCCATATTTCGAGGACAGGTCAATGACCGCTCCCCGGACGATAAGCAATTCGGCCACGGCCAGATGGCCGCCGAAGGCGGCGTAGTAGAGCGGCGTTGAATCGTACTGGTCCTTGATATTGACATCGCCCCCTCGGTCCAGGAGCAATTCGGCAATTGCCAGGTTCCCGGATTCGGCGGCGAGATGCAGCGGCGACTTTTTCTCGTCGCCGAAGCGGCCGCCTGCGGCGTTGAGGTCCGCGCCGTGGGCCAAAAGGACTTCGGCTATTTCTTTGCCGTTCCCGCCGCCGCCCATCGCGGCCAGGTGCAGCGGCGTGAGCCCGTAATTGGCGGCGGCGTTAACGTCGGCGCCGCCGGCCAGGAGCAGGAGCACGACCTCTTTATGGCCCTTCTCGGTCGCTTCGTGCAAGGCGGTGCGCCGGTCCTTGTCCGCGGCGTTCACGTCCGCGCCGTGCGCGATCAGCCAGGCGCAGGTCCCGGCCTGTCCGCCCAGCGCGGCCCAGTGCAGCGGGGTCTTCTCGTTGTTGTCCCTGGCCGCGGCCGCTTCCGGATTTTTCAACCTCCGGCGCTCAAGCTCCTCCTCCCGGCCCAAGGCGGCGTCAACGAAGACGTCGGACGGAAGCCCCTTGTGTATCAGGAATTCGCACACCTCGGCCTGCCCGGACAAGACGCAGTCCTGGAGCAGGGTCTGGTCAGAGCCTTGCACCATGTCCAGGCCGGCGCCATGGTCGAGCAAGAGCTTGACCACGGCCAGGCGCCCGTTCTCCACGGCCAGTTGCAGCGGCGTCCGTCCATAACTGGCCCGCGAGTCCACCTCGGCGCCGCGCTTGATGAGAACAAGGCACAGCTCTTCATGGCCGAGCATGGCCGCCCGGTCAAGCGGCGTCAGGAAAGCGTCCCTGGCGTCAACGGAGTTGACGAGCAGGCTGTCCCCATCCAACATGGCCCGGACCTCGGCGATGTTATTCTGCTTGACCGCCTCCTGAATTTTCCGGAACGCCTCTCCATGCTCGACCCCGCCGCTCTCCGCCAGCAGTCGGGCAACATCTTTTTGCCGGTCCGATTCCAGGGCCAGGTCCAGCGCGGTCCGGCCGTCCGGCAGCCGCGCGTTGACCTCGGCCCCGTGCTCGATGAGCACTCTGGCCATTTCCGCGTAGCCGTAATAATCCCCTGCCGCCAGGTGCAGCGATGTCCAGCCGCGCTTGCCTCTGGCATTAACATCCGCGCCTTTTTCAATCAGCAGCTTGGCCGTTTCATATTGATGGTTCATGGTGGCCATGAGCAACGGCGTATCACCGTTGCTGTCGCGAGCATTGACCCGGGCGCCATGAGTTACGAGCTGGACCGCGACTCCGTACCAATCTCCTTCTAAATCTTCATGGGTGGGGTTTCCCCATGCCGCGAGATGGAGGAGGGTGGTGCCACGCCCGGCGCCGGTGTTCACATCCGCTCCATGTTTCAGCAGTAGCTCCGCGGCCTCCATGTCTCCACAAGAGGCGGCATAATAGAGCGGGGTCCGGCCGGACTTGTCCATCACGTTTACCTTGGCCCCGTGTTCGAGCAGGAGCCCCACCAGGGGGCCGCCGGAACAAACCATGAGATGCAGCGGGGTCTTGCCTTCCTTGTTGACCGCATTGACCCTGGCCCCCCTTTTGATGAGGGCTTGGGCGATGCTCAGGGAATTGGCCTTGTGTAAAACGGTGTTGCCATCATTGTCGCGGGCGCGCACATTTGCGCCGGCCCTGATCAACAAATCCGCGACGTCATCTTTGGCTTGCGAAGTCGCGATCAGTAGAGGGGTGGACCCGTCGGCGGCGCGTGCATTGGGGTCGGCGCCTTTGTCGAGCAGCAGCTTGGTCAGATCGGCGAGCCCGCCCCAGGCCGCCGCGTGGAGAAGGGTTTCACCATTCATGTCGGTTATGTCAAGACGCGCTCCGTTGGCGATCAGGAAATCCACCTGGTCCTTGCAGCCTTTTTCGGCGGCAATATGGATAGGGGTCTGTCCGGCGGCGTTTACGGCGTTGATGTCGGCGCCATGGCTGAGAAGGATCATGGTCATGGCCGCCATGACTTCTTTATTGCGGTCATGCCCGGCGACCAGATGGAGGGGCGTGGCGCCGTCCTCGGACCTGGCTTGCGGGTCGGCGCCGTGGGCGAGGAGGAACTCGGCGGCCTCGGCCGCCCCGCCCTCCGCGGCATAATGAAGAGGCGTCTTGCCCTGGCGGTCGCGGACGTTCACGTCGGCCCCGTGCTCGATCATGAAGCCGGCGAGGGCCGCATCGTTATTATGGGCCGCCTGGTGGAGGATGGTGTTTCCGTTCCGTCCGGCGCGGTCCAGGTCCGCGCCATGCTGGAAAAATATTTTAACAAGGTCCAGGCGTTTGGAGTTGACCACGATTTCAAAAATCGTGCGTCCATACGTGGTCCCGCCCCTGGCGTACATGTCGGCGCCATTATCCAGGAGCAGATCCATGATCTCTTTATTATCGTTCCTTAAAGCGAGCTCGAGCGGGAGCGCGCCTTTTTTATCCGCGGCATTGACGTCCGCTCCGGCCGCGATCAGCAGCGAAGCGATCCGGTAATTGTTTTGCCTGGCCTCCTTTTCACTTTGCTTGCCGGAATAATATTTCCAGTCCGCGGAGTAGTGGAGCGGCGTCCGCCCCTGCTTGTCAACCGCGTTGGCGTCGGCCCCTTTTTCGATCAGGGCCTTGGCGAGCGCCGCGTCCGCCCGTTCCGCCGCAAAGTGGAGAGCGGTCTTGCCCCGCCAATCCTCGGGCTTTACCTCCGCGCCCTTGGTTACAAGGAGCCGGGCCGCGTCTCCCTTGCCGAACTCGGCGGCGACCAGAAGGGGGGTCATGTTGCCGTTGGCGCCAGCGTTGACGTTCGCGCCGTGGCTGACCAGGAGCTCGATCATGTCGAGCTTTCCGTATTGGGCCGCGTAATGGAGGGGAGTGTAAGCTAGATAGTTCCTGGCTTCCAGGTCAGGGTGCGCGGACAGCAGGGCCGCGGCGGCCTCCGCCGTACTGGCCAGATGCAGGGGCGTGGTACTGTATATGTCCGGGGCATTGACATCGGCGCCGTGTTTGAGGAGCAGCTTGATGAGGTCGGCCTTGCCGGCCTCGGCGGCCAGGTGCAGGGGTGTACGGCCAATGGTGTCCCCGGCGTTGACATCCGCGCCGTGTTTCAAGAGCAGCCCGGCGATTTTCAGCCGGCCGGATTCAGCGGCCTGGTGGAGCGGAGTGCGGCGCCTGGCCGAGCGCGCGTTCACGTCGGCGCCGTTTTTGATCAGGCACTTGGCCGTGTCGTAGGAGTAAACGCCGAACAAGTCGGAGTTGCCTTCGGAAATGCACTCGTCACTCGCCGCGGCGCAGGACCGCTCCGCTGCAAGCGTCAACCCAACCGCCAGCGCCGCGAAAAGTGTTATTACTACGGCCCGTGATCTTGCCATCATCCTCTCCATTACAATCGGCGCGTGATCCGTCTCATCCGACATCAACATACATTACAAATGTGGCGAAAATATGACGGCAGCGGGGAATTTTCGTGAATTGGCCGTACCTGACGGCAATGCCGCGCCGGTGGCGCGGCCGGATAACGTCACCACGCCTGCGCCCGCGGCTTGCGCCAGGGCAGGACCCGGATGGCGTGGGCCGGGCAGTCCAGCTCGCAGGTGTAGCAGGTCTGGCAGTCGTCGCGGTAGCGGACCTCGGAGTGGACCTCCTCCTCGTTCATGCGGAAAACGTCGCGCGGGCAGACCTTGATACAGGTCCCGCAGGCGATGCACTTTTCATGGTCAAGCGACTCGATCATGGTTTGCTCCTTGGAAGGGAAATGAGTAGAGATTTTTTTGCCGCGGATGAACGCAGATGAACACAGATAAGAGCGGAATATTGAAAAATCTGATGGGCGGAGCGGAAATATTTTATGGCTTTTCCGATTGAAAAAATTTTCTTATCTGCGTTCATCTGCGTTCATCCGCGGCTAAAATTCTCAGGCTTCCCGTTTTACCGGATGCACCGGATACGATTCCAGCGGCACGTCTTCGTGGGCCATCTCCGGCCTGCCGTCCGCGCCCTTGTGGATGTTGATCCACTTGAGCCAGTTTTTGTTGTCCACCTGGGGATACTCGCGGCGGCAATGGTCGGAGCGCGTCTCGTTGCGCTCGAGGGACGCGCGGAGGAAAAGCTCGGCGCACCAGGTGAGGTTCGCGGCCTCGTGGGCCTTGCCGAGCTCGTGCGGGTCCCGGGCGTAAAGCGCGGGCAGCTCTTGATCGCGAATGCGCTCGACCTCGCCCAGCGCCGTGGTGAGCGACTCCGCGCTTTTCTTCACGCACACCTCATGGGGCGCGATGATTTCCTGGATGCGCGCGCACACAGTTTCCGGGTCCACGCCGGAGGAGCGGAGGAGCGGCGCGAGCGCCCTCTCCTGAGCGGCTCTTACCTGATCGGTGTCGGGCGCGACGTCGGAGGCGTGGGCCAGGAATCGTGCCGCGGCCTTGCCGGCGAGCTCTCCCGATCCCATGGCCCGCATGGTGGACCAGCCGTTGAACAGGCCCGGATCAATGGACTGGGTCATGCCCGCGGCGAAGAGTCCGGGAACGTCGGTCATGAAGTTCGCGTCCGTTCGCGCGCCGCCGCGCAAAGTCTGGATGGCGGCCACCCACTCCTGCGGCCTGGCGAAGATGTTCTCGCCCTCCTCTTTGAGGCGTTTCAGATTGAGCCGCACCCTCCCGCCGATGGAGCTGCCGAGCAGCGGCCCCATGGCCCAGCGCATGGGCGGGCGCGACATGTCGAGGTACAGCGGCGGGCCGTTGCCCTTCTCGATCTCCGATGCCATGGCCCGGACAATGTAGCCGCATTCGACCTGGTCGCCCTCCGGATAATAGTCCTTCATGAAGGCGCGCCGGTCCCGGTTCAGAAAATGGCCGCCGTAGCGCGCGGCCACCCCGGTGCCCTCGAAGCCGTAGCGCACCGGCGCCGTGTTCACGCACAGGAACTCCATGTTGTTGAGACGCGCGCCCGCGTCATAGGCCAGGCGGAAGCCGTCGCCGGTCACCGCGTCCACGCAGGCGTAATTGCCGCGGAAGCTGCAGTCGGCCATGGCCAGCACCACCGCGCGCGCCTTGACGGAGACCGCCTCGCCGGTGAGACGGCTCACGCCCACCGCGCCCGCGGCCCGGCCCTTATCCTTGAGCAGGCTGGTGACCACGGTCTTGCCGAGCTTCTTCACCTTGAGCGCGTTCACGCGTTCCAAGAGCGCCCGGCAGACCGCGCCGCCGCCCTTCTCTCCCTGGTATGAAGGCCCCACGCTCATCTGGAGCAGCTTGAACCCTCGGGAGGGCAGGCGGGACTGGCCCCACGGCGTGCCGCCGTATTTCACGCCCCATTTTGCGAGCCGCTGATACCGGCTGTAGCTCGTGTCGAGAATTTGCGCCACCAGGTCCTGGCGCGAAAGGTAGTGGCTGGCCTCGGCAACGTCCCGGAGCCACGCCTCGGCGTCGTCTTGGGGAAAGCGGTAGATGGTCGCGCCCGCGCACATCCGCGACATGCCCGACCGGCCCACCGACGCCTTGTCCACGATGGTGATGTCCTTGACCCCGCCCCCGCCCGCCGCCAGCGCCGCCCACAATCCCGCGAAGCCGGAGCCGATGATGAGCAGGTCCGTCTCGATGGTGTGTTCCATTGCCCGCGCCCGTTTCCCGGCCAGCGCCACCGCTCCGGCCGTTCCGGTTGTTTGCAAAAATTTTCTCCGGTCCATGCGGCCTTCTCCTCGATCTTTTCGTCCGCGCCTGAATCGGGGCGGACCAATTTCTGTTTCCATACGGAGTTTGCGCGTTAATCTCCACTCCCGCTACCACGGCGCGTTGACCTTGTCAAGAGTGCACGGGCCGCGGGCCGGGCTTTTTCCGCTTAGGGGCGCGCTCTGCTATAATCCGGGTTCAAGGAGGGGGCGTGATGGACGAGGAGCTGAAGCGGTTCGGGGTTTCGATGGAGGCCGGACTTCTGGACAAGTTCGATGGTTTCATCCGGGAGCACGCTTACACCAACCGTTCGGAGGCGATCCGTGACCTGGTGCGGCGGTCGCTGGTGGAGGAGGAGTGGGCGCACGACCGGCCGACGGTGGGGGCCATCGTCATCGTTTACAATCATCACGTTCCCGAGCTGTCGCAGAAGATCAACAACCTGCAGCACGACTTCCCGGGCAAGGTGGTGGCGGCCATGCACGTTCACCTGGACCACGACAACTGCATGGAGGTGATCGTGGCCGAGGGCAAGGCCCACGAGATCAAGAAGCTCTGCGACCGGCTCATCGCCCTGCGCGGCGTGCTCCACGGCACCATCACCGGCTCCGCATCCCGCTCGGCCTTTTCCCTCCCGCGCGAGCACAAGCACACCGGAGAGGGCCACACGCACAAGTGACGAATTGAAAATTATGAATAATGAAATTCCCTCTCTTCAACGCCTGACGGCCGGCTTCTTCCTTCATAATTCATAATTTTGAATCACTCTTGTCCCCAATAGATTTTTATCAGCGCAAAGGCGCAAAGAACGCAAAGCAAAATCGCGTTTTTTCCAGGGGGAGGCAAATTGCCAAGCAGGGTAACCTAGTTTCCAATAACTCCGGAAATGAGGCTGATAAAACGCTGCCTCTCCCAAAGTACAGATAAAACAAAAACCTTTGCGCTCTTTGCGT
>Ga0307379_10001074_pt1 | contig 43853 bp, 78 predicted proteins | sample UN2MG_FD_202237 | JGI IMG/M metagenome (GOLD analysis project Ga0307379, IMG submission 202237) | Soil microbial communities from Risofladan, Vaasa, Finland - UN-2 | ecosystem: Environmental > Terrestrial > Soil > Coastal area > Acid sulfate soil | place: Finland: Risofladan, Vaasa | collected...
ATATCTGGAACAATTCCTACGACAATAACTTCTAGAGTTATTGATATTAAATTGGATAATTAATGAAGTTTGTTAATCCTAAAGAATTACTTGAAATTTCTAATCTTTTAGCAGCAAGTTCTAAAGAGACTTTAGGTTTGTTGCAAGCTTCTTTTATTTTAAATAAAAGGTTTCCTAGAGGGATTTCGTTAAGTAATGAGGAAATGATTAGAGCTGTTAATTTTTTGACAAGTCAAAGTGATGGAATTTTATCATATGATGATTCTTTGAATATTGTAAGATCTTTGTATAAATATAATTTTATTGATGCGAATTAATCTGTTATATTATTTAATATTTTTTAAGGAGAGTGAATTATGAGAAACATTACATTTGGAGTTTTTATTATAATTTTTATTATGTTTACTGGATGCACTATTAAAACTAAAACAACAAAGAGACAAGCACAACCTCAACCTCAATATCAATATCAACCTCCGAGAACTACAAGATTATATTTTCAATATAAACATATTGAGAATGAACCTTATATTATCACTCCAACAGCTTTACCATTAAACAATCCTAAACCTAAGAAGTTAAGATAATATTATTTTATAATATTTTATATAAGGTTTTTAAATGAGATTATATGTAAAAGTAAAAGTTTATGATAATGCTTGTGAAAGAACCAAAGCGAGGTTTTCTAAATTTATTAATGAGGAGTTCCGTATTGAATTGATAAATAAGAAAATTAATGAATCTTTAAAAGGAGATGGTTTTTTTATAGGAGAATCAATGACTTATTTTGGTATTGATACTTTTAAAAATGGTTTATGGGCTAGAGTTTGGGAAGGTTGGATTCCAGATCATGAAATAAAAGTTGAGGAATTATATTTATAAAGAATTTAGTTTTTTTTTATGCAAACCACAAAGAATATTGTTTTGTGATTCTAATCATGTTGTTTGTGATGGGATAAATATTGCTAATGTTATTATTTTAAAATAAAAAAAACATCTTGACATTATAAAAATAGTGTGATATAATGGAGGCGAAAAATGAGAAAGGTTTTTTTAGTTTGTTTAGTTGCTTTATTAACGAGTTGTATTGGTGATTCTTTTTCAGAACAAAATGAGTTTGTAGATGATGAAGATTATCAACCAAATGAAGTTTTAGAAGAAGAAATTTCTCGTCAAGATATTAATTCTTGTTCTTATGTTGGAGGAATAACTGCTTTATATTTTGATGATAAGGAGGTTTTCATTTATCATCCTGTAGTTTGTCTTCAACCTTTTGAAAGTTTTCCAGAAATGATACCTACAGAAATGATACCTGATAATTCAGAAATAGAGTTTGATATTAATAATCAATTTGATAATTTTGTTAAGGAAAATTTAGTTCAATAATTATAAGGAATTAATGATGTTCAATTGGGAACAAAAAGATAATGAATTGATGGAAAAAGAATTAAAGAATATTTCTTTAGCTGCTAATTATTTTCTTAGAGCTTGGTATTTTGGTGATAAAGTTAATTTAGAAGTAAAGATATTTGGAAGCCAGGTTTATATAGAATCAGAAGATTTTGAATATTTAATGATTGATTTAAAGGCATGGATTTTTGCTTTGAAATCAGAAGAAATGATTATAACGGCTTATAGTTATAAAATATATTCAGAAAATTTAGTTAAAATTTTAGAAAAGATAGAAAAACATATGGTTGATAAGATTACTAAAAAGAATATAACAGATATTATAAATTCTGCAAAACCAAAAGATATAAGGAAAATGAATTAAAATAAGAAATTTTATAAAAAAAAGTCTTGACAAGTAAAATTGAATGTGGTAGAATATAAGAAGAATACAAAATATTAGCAAATGTCAGTGAGGATTACATTGCCTTTGGAGCACGGGTTATAGGTTCGAATCCTATCGCCACAGCTAATTTAGTTTGTTTATATTGTGGTGTAGCTTAATTGGTAAAGCACGTAAAAAAAATCTTTACAATTTTTGTTGCTAATATTTTTTATATTTTGGCGGTTTCGTCTAACGGAAGAATGATAACAGATAATGCTGATTATTCGAGGACACTTCCTTCTCTCGGAAGAAATGGTGGTTCGATTCCATCAACCGTCGCTAGGTTATATACAATATGGCGGCTTCATCTAATTGGTTGAATAATAAATTAATTTATATTATTCTTAGGATATTTCCTTCTCTCGGAAAAAATGTAGGTTCGAATCCTACCGCCGTCGCTAATTATTAAAAACTATAAGGTATAAAAAAGATATGATAGGATTTACTGGAACTCAGAAAGGCATGACAAGGCAACAAAAAAATGTTTTGAAAAAATTATTATCTGAAATAAACATAGAGCTCAATCAAATTTCAAAAGTTTTGCATCATGGAGATTGTATAGGTGCTGATAAGGAAGCTTGTGAAATTGCGTTAGATTTAGGATTTGAGCTTCATTGTCATCCTCCAATAAATTCTAATAAAAGAGCATTTGTTAAATCTAAATATGTAGAAAAAGAAAAATCATATTTAGATCGTAATCATGATATTGTAAATAGCTCTTATATTTTATATGCTACTCCGTTTGAAATGGAAGAAGTTTTAAGATCAGGCACATGGGCTACAATAAGATATGCAAGAAAACAAAATAAAAAAATTACAATTATTTTTCCAGATGGAAACTTTAGTTAAAGGTTAAATTTATGGAAGATATAAATAATAATTGGATAGAGTTAAATTTACCATTTTCTTATTATGAAAATTTAAATCTTCCATCAGCGCCAGATTTAAATGATAAAGCTTTTAAAGTTTTTGGTAAAACACTAGATGAATATTATTCATCTATATCTAATGAAAAATGGATAAAATATGATAAACTATTATTTAAAACAGAAGAAGATATATTAGCAGAAGATCCAGATATTAATATTGATGATTATAGAAAAAGAGTTTCTGAAGATATATCTTCTTCTGAAGATACAGATATACAATGTGTACTTGATTATAGAAAGTTTTATAAAACATATAATGATTGGCTTAATCAACAACCTGAAATGAAAAAATGGAATGATGATGTTGCTCTTTTAAGAGAAGAATACAAAGTAAGAATTGTTTCTAAATCATTTAGTGGTTTAGGATTAAATAAACCAGGAGTTTTAATAGAAATAGAATGTGGTAATAAAACAGAACAATATCTTATTGGAGATATTAATTGTATTCGTGGTGTGTGTGATGATTGTGTTGCTTTTGAAAAAGATGTTATTGTTAAGAGATATAAAATAGTTTGGGAAAAATGAATATATTTGTTTTAGATAAAGATCCAATACAAGCTGCAATATGGCATTGTGATCATCATGTAGTTAAAATGCCAACAGAAGTTGCTCAAATGTTAAATACAAATTCTATTTTGTTGGGAGGTAGTTCTTATAAAAGAGAATATGAACCATATACTCATTATAAAATATCTTATCCAAATCATCCCATAACAAAATGGGCAAGAAAATCTTTAGCTAATTTTGAATGGTTAGCTTTGTATGGTTTAGCTTTATGTGAAGAATATACTAAAAGATATAATAAAGATATTAAATCTAGATTAGCAATTGAATGGGTTGTAAAATATGGAGAAAAACCAAAAGGAAAAAGTTTAACTAATTTTTATATTGGAGTAAAACCTCAATATATAAAAAATTCTGTTGTAGATAGTTATAGGTTTTGTTATTGTTTTGATAAAGCAAGTTTTGCTAAATGGGAAAAAGGAACTGATGCTCCACCATGGTTTAGAAAATTTGAAAAACCAATAGAATTTTCTTGACAAGAGTTTAGTTTTGTGATAGAGTTAGATAATAAATATGGCGGCTTCGTCTAATTGGTTGAATAATAATAGGTAATGCTAATTATTTTTAGGACGTTTCCTTCTCTCGGAAGAAATGGTGGTTCGAATCCATCCGCCGTCGCTAAGTTCAAATGCTGTTTGGATTACATTTTATAGGATATTTAATATCTAAACATTTCTTTGTTGAACTTTCAATTATTAAAAACCACTTAGTGAAAGCTAAGTGGTTTTTTTTATTTAATGTATATTAAAAATATAAATATATAGATTTGAAATTAATTATAAATAGATTGTAAAATTCCGTTCTGAGTAAAACGCTATTGAAGTGATAAATCGTGTTGACAATCTTGTCGGATGATGATAGACTATATATAGAAAGTGAGGGAGAAGACAGCAAGAAGGTTGAGAAAGAAAAAAAATCTTGACAAGAAAAGTTGTTGACAATTATTTAGAATTATGATATTCTAAAAGTAGAAAAAAGGCAAATAAGACTTCAACATGAGTTGGAGTTAATATAAACAATGCTATGTAAACATAGCGCTAGGAGGAAATTATGAGTACTGAGAAGACAAATGTGAATGTAAAGGTGTTGGTTGAGGAGCTTGGAATTCGTAATGAGGATAAGCAGGTATTGATTGATAGGGCGAACAAGGCTGTGGAAGCTTTTGAAGCCGCTAAGAAGCGTCTTGACGCAGCGAATGAGGCTCTTGCCGTAGCTGATGACCAGCCAGACGTTGTGAATGATGCTGTGAAGTATGGTGAAAAGCTGGTAGAGCTTGGGTTGGATGAGAAGGTTGTTAGGTCAACTTTGCGACAGAAGTTTGCTCCTAAGCGAGTAGTTCGGACTGATGATGGAGCTAAGCTTACTGATGAAATTATGCAAGAAATGAGGCAAGTTGTGGATAATACTGGAAGTGAAGGTTTTACAGTTTCTCAATTGTCTTCACAATTCAATGTGAAGCGAACCCATGTTGCTACTTGGGTTAAGGAACTTGTAGAATCTGCGGAGGTTGTTCAAGTTGGTATTAAGAAGGCAACAAAGTATTATCTTGCAGATATGCAACCACAAGAGGACGCTGAAGAGCAAGCAGCATAGTATTTTATAAATAACATCTTTACTTCGTACGGTTATATATTATGTAAACCGTACGAAGTTTTTATTTAATCTTTCATATAAAAAAGTTCACAATGAGATATTTAACAAACCCATTAGTTAATTTTATATTTATTTTTTTTATGATTTTTTTAATTGGTAGTATAATAGTTATATGTTCTACTCATTATAGAGGAATTGATTGTAAAACAACATGTGAACCAAATAATGTATATGCTTGTGGTTGGGAAATTAAATGTATGGATTCTGTTAAAATAGAACAAAATCCTAATAATTATCATAATTTTTTATAGGTAAAATATGAGAATTGTTTCTAAATTTAATGATTATTATGATATAGGTTTAAGTTTTGGAATTGATTCTAAACGTATTTATGTTCGTAATAGTAGAGAAGTTAATAAAAAAGATTATAACTTTTCAGAAATTATAGATGTATATGAAAGGATGTTTAATTTTTATTATTATGATTATAGAATAAAAAGAGGAGCTGTAGCTTTTTGTGGGAAAGTATATCCTTTTTATACAATATCAGATTTTGAATATGATTGTAGTAAGTTAAGTACATGTAATTTTAAATATTATTTTTATTCATATAAATCATTTGAAGCTTTTGTAAATAAAAGCAAGCTTTTTAAAAATCAAAAAAATAGAAGTAAATATTTTGGGAAAGAAACGGTAAGAGAAAAACTATTAAAGCTTGAAAAATATCATAAAACTTATAAGAGTGTTATATCAAAACATGAGTTTGATATATCTTATATAGGTAAAAGAATTTCAGATGATGTTTTTATACAAACGGAAGCTCCTATTATATTAATTTATGATAAGTCTAAAAGCAAAATAATTTTAAATCCTATATTGCGAGATTTAAATTTTGCTTCTATTATAGATCCTTACACTGCTTTTCAAGAATTGTCTATGTTTATTGGAAGTAATCTTGTTAAACAAGTTGATCCTTCTGAAAATTTTTCAGACAATATGAAGAGGGATATTGCTGGTTTTGACGAGTGGAGTTTTAGAAAGAAAAGTAAAAGATTTTAAATTAGAAAGAAGGTTATTTATGTCTGAACTTAGAACGAATAAAGATAAGTTAGTACAAATGTCTATGCAAAGCTCTGTATCTCCTGCTGATAGGAGTGCTACTTTTTGTGTGGGTGCTGATGGTATTCCATTTTTCCTTCCTGGCACTGGGGGTATTTGTTATAATGTTTTAGTTGGGGATAATACTTTTGGTTGGGAAGCTGATCATGTAGAGCCTGGGGTATCTACGCGTGCAGATAAAGATGCTTCTAATTCTAGAAATGCGGCTTATAATTTTTTAGCTTGTATAGGTAATAAGGTTAAGATTGTTTCTGGAGAAGCTAAAGGGGAGTTTGGATTTGTTACTGGTAAGCATGGTGGTTCTGAAAGGGTAATGGTTGATTTTTCTAAAGAAACTTTAGAGGTTCTTATTCATGATGATAAGATGATGATTAAGACTTTTGGTCAAGGATTAAAACTTTTAGATTATTCTGATATTGTTATATCAAATATTGATCCGGATCTCTTAAATTTTATTGTTAAAGATAAAGATGGTCAGCTTCATGTTGGAGTTACTCATGTTATTCCAGGTAAAATTATGGGATCTGGTATTGGTACCACTAAAATTGGATCTGGAGATTATGATATTACGACACATGATCCAAAAATGATTAAAAGGTATAATTTAGATACAATTAGATTTGGAGATATAGTTGCTATAAAAAATCATGATTGTAGATTTGGTAGAGAATATAAAACTGGAGCTATATCAATTGGAATTATTGTTCATTCCGATTGTAAATTTGCTGGTCATGGTCCTGGTGTTACTGTTTTTATGACGACAATTAAAAATAATATTATTAATTTATATGAAAATAAAGATGCTAATATTGCTAAAATAATAGGTCTTGGTATTTATAGATAATATAATATGAATTTAAATAGTAAATCTAAAATAGAAGATATTTATTCTTTTTTAAATATTCCTATTGATACTCCTATTAGATTTAAAAATACTAGAACGGGTTTTTTTTCAAAATTTATAATTTTAAATTCTTTTATAAAAGAGGATATAAATACAACAAGTTATATTTGTAATTTAATAGACATTAATAAACCTTTAGAAAAAATTAAAACCAAAATTCAAATTGTTTTAGTTTCTTATGATTATGATGGTTTTATTAGAATAAAAGTTGGTTATTATAATAATAGTATTTTTTGTATTCATAATGAATTTGGTCCAGCATGTTTGGTTTTTGATGACAAATATAATTCATCTTATTATATACATAATATAAAGTATTATATACACAATAAAAAACATAGGTTTTCAAAACCTGCTGATTTTTTTTATAAAAAAGGTGTGGTTATAAGAGAGTATTATTATATTAATGATAAACTACATAATTCAAAAGGTCCAGCTTTAAGAATTTTTAATAATAATAAATGGAATAATAGTTTTTATATTGATAATAAAAATATTACTTGTGATGTATTTTTTAAAAGATTTATAAAAAAATAAAGACAGTTCTTGACATTTAAATTATTTTATGATATTATATATAATATGAATGGAGCTTATAATAAAATGTTTAATAAAGCGTGGTTTTTTAAAGATGCAAAAAAAGACGAAATATTAGCTCATAAAGATTTGATTGTTAAATTAGATAGAGCTAATGAGATATATAATAATTTTTTTAGTCCTTATAGTGATGTAAAAAATCGTGCAAGTTTTAGTTCTATTATTTATAGAATATATTTAGATCAGGATAATCATTTTGTTTCTTTAGCTGCTGGGTCTGATGGTAGAGTTAGTTATGCTAGAAAATTTGAAGATCGTTATAATCCACTTAAAAAAGTTAGAACTTCTTTTGCTAGATATTTAAGAAGAGGTATGAAAATATCATCTTCAGAAATTCCAGATATAGATTTAGAAGTTTTTCAAGAAGCTTTTAAATTAGCTATTCAATCAAAAGAATGTTTATTTAAGCAAATTAAAGTTTTACGTGGTAATGATATTGTGGATTATTATCGTGATACTTTAATAAAATCTTGCATGACAGGAATTAGTAAAACAAAAAAAAATGAGTTATATGCTATAAATAAAGATAAAGTTGGTTTAGTTGTTATTAATAATTTAGCTAGAGGGTTGCTTTGGAATTGTGATGATGGAACTATATATCTTGATAAGGTGTATGGTTCTGTTTTAGGATGTTCTATTTTATATGAATGGTGTCGTAAGAATGGATATGAATATAGATTTAATTTAATTAATTATAATTATAATAGATATTTAAATCTTGAAGTAACTCTTAAAATGACATCTAAAACGGGTACTCCCTGTCTTGATACTTTTTTTTATGGAAAACTTGTTTTTGATGAAGAAAAAGAAATTATTGAAGTTAAAGTTAGTGCAAGAGAATATAACCATAGAGATGTTTGTTTTTCAGATACTGGTCTTGTATATATTTAAAGAAAGGTTTGTAATGGAAAAAAGATTTTATTCAAACAGAGTTTGCGTTGAAATTGATATTTACCCAAAGCCTTCTCTTTGTAAACCGTTTTATGTAAGTGGAGATGCTTATAAAACAAAAGATTTTGAAATAGAATCTAGTACTTTAGAGTTATCTGTTGTTATATTTAATAAAAAAATGGATTTTTGGCTTAGAGTAAAAGATGATTAATTTCTTGACATGATGGTTTTTTTGTGCTAATATAGAAAAATACATTGCTAATAAATATAATTACTTTGGGCTAATGTATGTTGCGCCCTATATGGGAAATGAAAGTAATATAATTTAATCATTTTAAATAGAATTAATTTAAGATTTAGTAGTTTTTAAACGTGACTCCTATTGTTAATTTATTTTAATTAGCTTGCATTCTTTTAGGTTCCATGCATAAAACTTTGGTGAGATTTTCTCAAAGGTGAGGATCTCTCAAAAACCTAATTTTATTAAGTTTTAATTTTTTATACAAAGAAAGGAATATAATGAAAGTTAATCATAATCATAATTTAGGTGTAGTGGAAGCTCGTAATCGTGTTAATAAGTTTGGAGATTTTCTTGCAAAGCAAGGAATTTCTATGAATTGGACAACTGATAATACTGCTTCTGTTGTTGGAAAATATATGGTTGTTAATATTGATGCTGTAGTTACAGTTTCTGACACATCCGTTTTTATTCAAGGTAAAGATCCTGGTTTCCTTTTTCGTAAAACAGCTGAAAAATTTCTAAAAGAAAAGATGGAGGAATATTTATCATGAAAGATACCATAAAAAGGTTATTGTTTAATCGAGGTTTATTTTATGGATTTCTAATAGCTTTTACATTTGTTGTAATAGTTCTATTATTTTCTGCTTATTTTTAAAAAAAATGAATATTAAGCAAAAAGAATTATTTTATACTTTTACTTTTTTAACTATTATGTTTATTATTTTTTTATTTTTTGATTTTTGTTAATTATATTTTTAATATAATTTGAAATTATTGTTATTGAAAAGGAGTTGTTTTAAAATGAAAAGAATAGAAAAACCTTGTGTTAATTTTTTTGATTATTCTTGTATGAAAGAAGTTTTTACAATAGTTTTCTTTTTTTGTACATTACCTATATGTATTTTTGGAACAATCCTTTGTATTATATTTTCAACATTACCAATGTTAATAGACACATTTTTATTATTTGGATTATTATCATTAATACTTTTTATTTTTTGTTATTTAATAATATTTTTTGTGAATAAAAAATATGAAAGGAAGTGAAAATGGAAAATCATAATAGTTGTACTTGTGATGATTGTATAACAGAACAACCAAAAGAAGGAAATGAAAAAAAATTTAAGTGTGATTTAAAGAAAGAAAGACTTCAAAAAAATAAAAATCAAAGAAAAGCAAGAAGGCAACAAAGACGTAAGAAATAATTATAGATTAGATTTTAGTAATTCAAAATATATTTCAAATAATTTAATTTGTAACATATTCCAATTTTTTATTTCACCAATTATTTTAGACACTTCTTGGGTCATTTTATCGTATTGCTTAGGATTACCATCAGATGCTTTTAATATTTCTTGCATAGTTTTTTCTAAATCTTTTAGCAATTCTGTTCTTTTTATTTGGTTCATATATGTCATAACAAAATATTCATAAAACATAAAACAATGTAAATTATTACTAATATAAGGTAAAATATGTTTCCATCAGTAAATTATTTAAAAGATTTAGCACTTTATTCAAAACTAACTAAAGATTTAATTGTCTTTGTTCCACAAATATATAAAAAAGATGTTAATTATTATAGTATCTTTTATAGTTTTACTAAAGTATTAGATAATATTCGTTATAGATCTATTGAAGAAGCTTCTTCTGGTAAAACAAATTTTAGAATAATGCTTTTTGATAATTGTGCTTTTACGTTTTTTAATGATAATAAAACTGTTTCTTCAGAGACAACTAAAGAAATTTTACATAAAAAAATAAACAATATAATTTTAAAAAAATCTGAGATGATTGTTTCTATATTAGATAGATTTGGATATAATGTTGTTTTAGATATTATAGATGATGAATATAATATTTGTTCTAAAAAAATATTTATAAGATTTAATTTAGAGGATTAATGGCTAAAGAAATAGAAAGGAAATTTTTAGTTGATAAATTAAAACTTCCAATATTAGATAAAGGAAGCAATAGAGATCAAGGTTATATTTCTATTGATCCTGAAGTTAGAATTATAATAACAAATGAAAATAAGCAAATATCTTTTTTAAGTATAAAAGGAAAAGGAACTATTGAAAGAGATGAATTTGAATATGTTATTCCAAATGATGAAGCACATCAATTATTTAAATTATCTAAGTATAAATTAAATAAAACTAGATATTATATTAAAGATAATGAACAAAATTTAGTTTGGGAGATAGATGAATTTCATAAAGAAATGTCTGGGTTCTGGTTAGTCGAAGTTGAATTAAAAACAAAAGATATGAAAATTAAATTGCCTAAATGGTTAGGAAAAGAAGTAACATCAGATATTAGATATTATAACAAATATCTTGCTATAAATGGAAAATGGTGGTCATGATACCAAGTATAGATTTTATAAGAGATTTAACAGAATATTCAATAGCTGTAGAAGAAGTAATTAAATTATCTGGAACTAATAAAAATGTTTTAAGTTTTAAAAACATTTTAGATAGAATAAATTTAAAGATAAATAAAAAAGCAGATGTTGGTGAAAAAGAATATATTATATCTTTTAATATAAATAAATTCATTAATAATGAAGAGCTTAATAAAAATCTTATTGATAATAAAATAAAAAGAGCTGATATATTATCGAAAGTGTTTAAAAAATTTGGATATAAAGTTGAAACTTTTATTTACAATGAGCATCCTAGTTTAAAAATTTCTTGGTAAGAATAGGATAATAAAAATATGAAAATTTTTTTAGTAATTTTAGTAGGTTTTATAATTGGTTGTTCTGCTTATAAAAAGCCTCCAAAGATGACAGAAATATGTTTTGATTATGAATCTTGTAATAGATCTTGTTATCTTTTAGAGAATAAAAAATCTTGTAGAAATATGCAATATTATAAGAAATAATATATCATTCTTATTATATGACAGTATGGCAATTAAAATTAATAATTTAGTTAGTTTAGTAAATAAATTTGAAAAGTTTGCTGATGGTATTAATATGTTGAAAACTAATATATTAAATGCTGCTAAGCAAGGAATAATATTTGATTTTATAGGTGAATTAATTAAAGATAATGTAAATGTAAATGTTAAAATTGGGTATACTGTCGGTTTGAAAAGTTTAGTTTATTCAGAAATAGAAGTTTCTCCATTACGATTTGAAAGAGGAATTCCTCAGGATGAATTATTAAGATTACAGAAAAAATATGCAAATGTTCCAAAAGAATTAAAAGCATATTTGACTAAATATAAAATGGTTCCAGAAGGTGGTCCTTTTATAATTACTTTTCCTTAGATTATAATAGTTTAAATTTTTTATTTTACAATAAATTTGTGGAGGTTAATTATGATTAATAATACTAAAACAAGATTGACTGTATTTAAAGATAGTCGAAACAATATTGTTCATAAATTTGAAATTTATAAAACAATTAAAGCTACAAAAAGTAGAAGAATCTTCACAGAAATTTATAATATAGAATCTGAAAGGAAATAAATAGAATAATGTTTTGTCTAATTTGTGGGGATTTTTTAGAAGAATATGATGGAGATCATAAATTTAAAATAGTTTAATTTAAAAAAAAGCTTGACTTAAAACCGCTTTTATGGTAGTATTAAGTCATGAATAAGAAATACTTTGAAATGGCTAGACTTGTAGCGACAGCAAAAAAAGATTGTAGAAATTATTTGTTGGGAGCTGTGGGTATTAGAAAAGATGGTGTTATAGTAGCTTCTCCTAATGGACCAGCTAGAATAATTCCTGTTGGTATTAATAGAAGATATTGTTCAGAAGCACATGCAGAATTTAGAATATCTAAAAAATTAGATGTTGGAGCTGTTGTTTATGTTATTAGAATTCGTAGAGGAGATAAAAAGGTTTGTTTTGCTAAGCCATGTGAGACTTGTAGAAATAAACTTAAATCTAGAGGAGTTAAGAAAGTTTATTATTCTATTACAGAAAATAGCAATGGAATAGTTTGGAAATCTTTAGTTCCATAAATTTAATGTATATTTAAAATGCTAAAAAAAATTCATATAAGATATGGTTATAAAAAAAGTTTACTTAATAAATAAAGCTATGGTTAAAGCTTTAGCCTCTTCTTATGTTTTTTTTATTGAATTTAGCTATTTTGTTTTTTTACATAATATAAAAGATAAAAAAAATACTATAATTAATACAGTGTCATCATATTTTATGATAATGTGGTTAATGGAATATATAAAACTTACAGAAATAAAATAATAAGTTGTTGGAGGTTTTTTTTGATAAAAGTAAAAGGACTAAAACCAAATCAAAAAGTGGTTAATACATTATTAAGATTTGCAAAGTATAATAAAGAATATAATTTTTTTGAATCTTATAATTTATATAGAACAAAAAAAACTAATTATAAAGGTCCTGTATTAATTTTTGATAAAAATGGAAACTGTGTCGTTTTAGTTAAATTAGTTAAATGTACTAAATTGTTATTTAAGAATAAATATTCTTGGTGTTTTCAAAATATTAGTGAAATAAATTTTAATTTTAAAATAGAAAAAAAAACTAATGGTTTATTGTTTGATGTTTGTGTTATTGAAAAAAAAAGTGATGATGATATGTTAAATGATTTATAGATAACAAACAATAATTATTAATAATAATAAATATAACATGTTAGATCAAGTAATGTTAGATTTGTTTTGCTTTTAGGTAACGGTAATTTGTTTTGTTAAAGGAGAGTAAATTGAAGTATAGTGAAGATAGTAAAAGAAGTGAACGTAAAACCAGTAGAGAACGTTTGAACAGGAAGGCTAGAAAGAATTTTAAAAAGGATTATAGAAAATTTCGCAATCAAGAAGATATAGATAGAAGAGAAAAGCGTAAACAACAAATTGAAAATGAGACTGAATTTCTTAACACTGGAACTGAATAATTTTTATATTGTAGGAGGTAATAGATGGATGAATTTGATGAAAGTTCTATTGAATCTATATTAAATGAAATTGGAGTTAAAAATCCAGATTTTACTTCTTTAGAAGCAGCTTTAGTTAAAGCTAAACATGATCTTGTTGAAGCTCAACTTATTGTTGATAATGCACAAATGGTTTTAGATGAAGCTAAAGAAAAACCTAATATTAGAGAATTAATAAAAGTAAAGATTGAAGGAATGTTGCAATTAGATTTTGAACAACAAGCAATTGTTGATGCTCTTAAAATGCAATATTGTAAAAACAAAAAAAGCGTTTATAAAAAAGAATGTGTTGCTTTAGATGATAAAGTAAAAAAAGAAATTATAGAATATATTTTAAATATTACAGATAATTTTAAAACTGTAGATATTTGGGAAAAGTTTTCTAATTATAAAAGGTCAGATGTTTACAGTAATGTTATAGCTCCTTTAGTTAAAGAGAAAAAGATTGTAAAGAGGGGTGAAAAACGTGGAGTTTATTATTGTGTAGCAGATTTAGTTTAAAGGAGGGAAAATGCCTTTTCATATTTGTCCTATTGAAATTATGGCTATTGTTAGCATAATTCCTTTTGTTGGAGTTTTTGTATGTAAATTTTCAAAATGTTTACACAGAATATTTCCACATAAACATTAGAATTAATACTATATATAAAACAACACTATTGACAATTTAAAAAAAACAAGTTATATAAGATCATATGGAAGGAAAAGTAAAAATATATATAGATGAAAAGTATATAGGGTTAGGTTTTATTGATTGCAGTTTATTATCTTTTGAAGATAATTTGAAAGAAAAATCATTTAAATTTGAAATAAGAGCTTGTTTAAAAAAAGATGAATCAAATAATTTGTTTAAAAAATTTAAACAAATATTGCCATTTGATGTAGTTTTTGAAGATTATGATATAGTTTATAATTTTAAGAATTGTTGGGTAGGTAATGAATCTTATACGTTTTTTGCAGAAGATTATATAATAATAGATTCTAATTTAGAATGTGAGAAGTTAATAACTTATACAAAAGAGAGGTATAAAGCCATGGTATGTGATAATGGAAAATGTAATCCGGATAAACTAGATTTGAAAGACAAAGCTATTAAGATGTTAAGAGATTCTTTTGAAAAGCAATTAAAATCTGTTGAGAAAATTGCTTGTAGAAAAAACTCTCCAGACACAGAAAGAGCAAGAAAAGAACTTTTAGATAAATTTGAGTCTTATCTTAAAGAACTTTTAGTTTGTTAATATCTTCTTCTTAAAGAAAGGTTCGTTAAATGTTTAATTTTGATCTTGGCTCTGTTTATAACAGGTTGCTTGGGTCAGATCTTTTTGGATTTGATCTTGTAATTAAGAATGATGTTTCTAGTGGTATTAATAATATAATTAATAATTATTATTCTAAAAAAGATTTTGTAAAAAAACCTTATAAAAGTAATGTTGATTCTTTAAAAAAAGAATTATCTATTGCTAGAGAATCAGTAAGAAGATTAAATAGGCGTTTTCAAAAATTTGAAAAGGAAAATAATAATCTTAAAAAAGATATAAAGAAGTTAAAAAAAGAATATAATGTTAATTGTAAAAGCTTAATTCAAAAAGAAAGCCAAGTATCTTTACTTGTAAATAATTTAAGAGATTTGCATAAAGAAGCTAAAGCGTATAGTGTTTCTCTTGTTAGATGGAAAAACCTTTCTAAATTATTATTTGCTCAACAATTTTATGGTAATGTAGTTACTTATCCGGCAGAAGAAGGTATGGCTACAGTATATGTTCTTAAAAATAATAAAATTCTTGATAAGTGTGAAAGAATACAAATAAAAAGTGGAACTCCTGTTCATTGTATAAAGCAAGATACAAGATACGTATTAATAGATTTTATTAAAAATGGAGATAGAAAAAGAGGATATATTCCAGCTAACAATATTAGATTATCTAATAAGCCATGTAAAACAAAGCTTATTAATTCAGCTAATTTAAAAAAACCATCTGAAAATAATTCTAACTGTCAAATAATAACAGGGGTTTCTGCTCAAAATGATAACAATATAGATCAAAAAAAAAAGTAATATTCTTAAATACTGAAGGTGTTTTGAATTATGCTAAGTTAAACAAAAATATTAGTTTAAATCAAAATCAAGAATATATAGATAAAGATTGTGTAATTAGATTAAATAGAATTTGTAAAGAAACAGGAGCTTATGTTGTTATAACTTCTCATTGGAGAAAGTTTAAAACAATAAATGAAATACAAAGAACTTTAGAAAAGTTTGGGTTCACTGGTAAAGTAATAGGTAAAACAGCAAAAACAGAATTTGGAACTGCTTATGAAATAAACCTTTATTATTTTAATAATAAGGATATAATAGATTATATTGTTTTAGATCCAGATAATATTAATAGTTATAGTGTTAGCGGTTCTCAAATAAAGACAGATTTTAATGGAGATGGTTTAACGGATAGACATGTCCAAATGGCAATAGATATGTTGAAAGGAAAAGAATACTATATTTAACTATAATAAGTTTGTATGTTTTGTTGTTAAGTAAGTTTTTTTATAATTTTATAAAAAAATTTGTTTTGATAATTTGTAAAGGGAAGGTGTAAATGTCATTTTTATTAACATTATATAAGATAATTAAGTTTCTTATTTTTAAACTTCCTACTTTTATAATGATTGCTAAATTAATTTGGAAGTATGTTTATAAATTTATTTTAATAATTTGGCTTGTTATTAAAGTAATTATAAAAAAAAGAAAATAATGTGAATGTTTAAGTTGCCTGATTTTATTTGTACAAATTCACAGTTTATAAGTTGTAAAAGTATCACAGCTTTAGTAAGATGTATAGCTGATATAAATGGTTTTGATGGTGATTTTATAAATATTATGAATCTTGATTCTAGATTTAATTATTCTAATTTAAAATTAAAAGTATATAAAAAATCAATATATATTACTGACGCACATGGTTCTTTTGTTAAAATAGAAAATGAAACAGATGGTTATTTTAAAATTTCTACTGGATATTGTTGTTATAACAATAATATAATTAATTATGAAAATGTTTGTTTTCATAATAAACATGGTCCAGCTTTTATTTGTATTTTAGTAGAAAATAATCACATCTATTTATTGGAGTGTGAATATTTTATAAACAATAAATTACATTGTAATTATGGTCCAGCTATGAAATTATTTTCAAAAGATGGTTTTTGTTATTATAAAAGTTATTATATAAATGGTTTTTGTCATAATCCAACTGGTCCAGCATATTTAGAATATCAAGCAATAAGTAAAAAATTACATAGGGTTTATTTTTTTATAAATGGAAAATGTCTTGAAAGAGAAGTTTTTATTAACAAATTAGAAAGAAGGTTAAAATGTTAAAAGCGATTTTTAAAATGTTTTTTTGGTTAATAGTTAAATTTTTAAAGAGTTTTACTGGTATATTTTCTATACTATGGTTTTTTATAAAGATGTTTATAATAGGGATTTTTATATTTTTTATCGCTATGGTAGTAAAACGTCTCTTGAAAAAGGATTTATAATATAAATGAATATATTTTCTCCAGAATATATAAAAGATAAAACAGAATATAATAAGATTTGTCTTTCTTTAAAAGATATAATACATTCAGAAGATAGTCCTTTTTTTTGTAATTTTGATGTTTGTATAGATGATATATGTTATTATCTACAAAAAAGTGCAAGGGATGGTTTATATGAAAAATCTTTTATTGTTTGTTGTAATGATAATGTAAAACATTTTGTTTTAAAATTAATGTTTATTATTAAAGATATTTTTATATATGCTGGTTATAGAGTTTTTATTAAAAGCGAAACGCCCGAATTAATTATATCTTGGAGTTTATAATTAATTTTATTAAAAAATGGAGAGTAAAATGGGTTCTTTTGATTACACTTGTTGTGTTTCTGGATTACCAATTTCTTATGATGATCCTGTAAGATTTTTTTTGTTGACAAAAAATCCTTATCAAGAAAACGATGTGGTATGTGATATAAATGATTTTTGGACACCTAGGACTTTTCCATTAAGAGCAAGATATGATGATAATGGTCTTATAAAAGATTTACAAGAAGGTGTTCAACAGAAAATTTGGTTTGATTGTTTTAAAAAAGATTTAATAATAAAAGGTATTGGTGATAATTCATATCATGAGGTGGCTATTAATCATGATATGAATTTAAATCAATGGTTAAATTCTATTTATAAAGGAAGAATAAAAGTAAAAGATTTAGATAGAGATAATGAAGATGTTTTACCATCTATAGGTATTCCTACTTTAAAAAGAATTTTTATTTTACTTAAAGAAAATAATTTAAGAAGTTCTGTTACTTATAAAGATAATGGTTTTATTATTGATGAATTAGAACCAGGGACTATTAGAGTTAGGTCTAATTATAATGATATTTCTATAGCTATTAGTTCACTTAAAACTGCTGAAAATTATTTAAGTAATCAATATTCAACAATGATTAGATCTGGAACAGGTAATTATTCGGATGTAGCAGAATTAATAATTTCTCCAAAACCATTATTTAAAAATGGTGAATATTATAATATGAGATTTGGTAACTGGAAGTTAAAAAAAGAATTAGATGTTTCTCAAGTTATGATTAGAGAAGATGTGTGGCAAAAAATATCTAATTTAAAATTTTATGATTGGAAAGATGATGTTATTTCAAAAGAAAAATATTTAGAATATTTAAAATTAGCTTATAATAAATATATATATGTTATAAAAAATAAAAATTTAAATTATTATAATGCATATTTGTTGTTGTTGTCTTCAGATATCGTTGATGAAATGAAAAATGAAAAATGTTTTGAAGTAGAATCTAAAATAAGAATTATAACTAAAGATATGATTTCTTTTGTCCTTGGTTTATCTACACATTTTGATATGTTTTGTAGATCAAAACATACAAATGAAGAAGCAGAAGATTTTTTAAATGTTATAGCTGATTTTGCAATGATTAATTATGTTTTATATACGATAAGATATTATTGGAAACCATCAGGAATGTTTCCTCAATATGGTAAATGGAAAGATCATAAAAAAATTAATCAAATTTTTGTTGAAATATGTGATCAAAAAATTAATAAAACAGAATAAAAAAAATCTTCTTGACTTTAATGAGCTTGTGTGATATTATATAATGGTTGATTAAAAAGAGTTGATTAAAAAGAAAGGAATGATAAATGGGTAAAAAATATCCGGGAGTTAAAGGTAAACGTCCAGATCTAAAAAAATTTAGAAAAGAAGAAAGTGAAGAAAGAACCAAAGTTTGGCAAGCTCTTTCTTATGAACAACAATTAAAGGAATTAGATCGTAAAGGATATGTTGCAAAAAAGCAAAGAACAAGACTTGAAAATTTGATTGAAAAATCTAAAAATAAAACTAATACAGAAAATAAACCTGTAGAATAAATATAGAAAGGTATTAAAATAAACATTTCATCTGAACGAAAAATAGTAAGTGTTGCAAAAGCTTTTATAAAAGCTGTTGATTTTTATTTTGATAATAAATATAATGGTGTTGAAGAAGGATGGAGGTTTATTGAAGAAGGTTTTGAACAAGGAATTCCTATTTGTGCTGAGCTTTTAGGTTTACGTGATGCGGTTAAAAATAAGTAAATATATTTAAATTGGCGGTATCGTCTAATGAAAAAAATAAATAGGTAATGCTGTTTATTTTGAGGACGCTATATTCTCATTATAGAAATGTTGGTTCAAATCCAGCTACCGTCACTGAGGTTAATATGGAAAAAGATAATTTAGTAGTAAAAATTATTAGTGGTTTAATTAGTATTAATTTAATTTGTGGTTTAATTGTTGTTATTTTAACATTAAAATCATTAAACAAATTTGCAAAAAACATATGGTGATTAATTATGAATTGTACTTTTATAAAAATAGAAGGTGTTGAAGATATATCTTACATTTTAAAAACAAAATGTAGATGTAATGGTAAATGTGGTGACAAATGTAAATGCAATAAAAAGGAATGTAGTGAAAATAATGATGAAGAAAAAGGAAAGATTAATCACTGCTGTTCAAATAACGGGTAAAATTTTTAAAGATATTGTCCTTAAACAGCCAAGACATATTATTGCAGAAGAAATTAAACTTGCTCGTTGGCATTGGGGTAAGTTTTTTAATAAAAAATAAAAAATTTACAGTATTAGTGTAATTATTATTAGAAAACTATTGACAGTTAGAATTTGTTATGGTAAGATGTAAAAAGAATACGAAAGGATTTATATTATGGCAAAACCAAAAGAAGTATATTTAGGACCAGACTTTGATACTGAGGTTCGTAAGAGTAATCAAAATTTACTTGCTGAGTGTGTATTACGTAGACTTAATAGAAATAGTGGAAATGGATTTTCTTTTGGTAAATATTTAAGAAATATCGTTTCAAATAAACCATTTAGTGGTCTTGATATTTGTATTGAGAATTCAAGTTCTATTACGGATACTTTATCAGATCTTAAAACGTATTATAATAGTAGATTATTGGGTAAAGGTGAAGATAAAGAGCGTAATGCTGGTTATGAAAAATATAGGATTACTAATCCAAAAACTGGTACGGAAATAGATGTCACTTTTTGGATTGGTAAGTCTCTTTGGAGTAGTATGAAAAAAGATACTGATATTGATAGCTTATATAGAACAAAATCTAATAGAATTGGTGTTGATTCTACTTGTTCTAATGGGTTGTCTCGTGATGAGATTGTAGATAAAATTAAATCAAACAAATTTATACAATTTATAGATACTAAAGAAGTTTCAGAAGAATTGAAAAAATGGTCTAATACGAGACCTGTTGTTAAAACTAACGGAAAGGAAGAGAACAAAATGGAAAATATGAAAGATATGTTGAAAGCAGATGCAGTAGAAGCTGGTTATCGCATTGCGGGTCGTCAAATGACCAAAGGAGTTAAGACTGGTATTCTTATGTTGATGAAAGATAAAGGTATGGATGGTGGAAAGCTTGAAGCAATTCGAGAAGTTTTTGATACTGAGGTTGGTGATGCTATTATATCTACTCTTTTAGGATATGGTTTAACATATGTTCCACAATTAAAGGATGATCCACGTGCGGCAAAATTGGCGGAAGAATTTCGTGTAAATGGTATGGCTATTGCTGGTAATGTTGCTGTAGATACAGCTATGCAATATTTATTGCCAGTTGTTACGGAAGCTATGTCTGCACTTCCAGCTGTTGAAGAGAAGATGCGTGTTGAAGAACATACACATTCTGAAGAGCATGAAATGAATAATGAAGAGGAAGAGGAAAAGAAGCAAGCTCACGCATAATGATTAATTGAATATTAACCTTATTCTTTTCATTGTGGTTTTTTTAATATTCCGTTAAATTAAAATAATAAGAAATATATTAACTATTAATTATTATTTTAATTTAACGGAATTTATTGATAATATAATTAATTTATAATTAAGAGGTTAGTATGAGTTTTTTTGAAAAAGTTAAAGTTGACACAGGTGATGCTGGATATAGAGTTTGTGCTAAAACAATGTCTAAGGGGATAAAAAAAGCCATACTACGTGCTATGAAAGATAAAGGTGTAGATAGAGAAAAGATAGGAGCAATAGCAACTTTATTAGAATCAACTGCGGGTGAAGCTTTAATTTCTATATTATTAGGGTATACTTTAACTTATATTCCTAAATTAAATGAAGATGTTAGAGTTGAGCGTCTTGCTAATGAATTTAGAGTTGGAGGTATGTCTACAGCAGGTGATTATGCTATGGATATTGCTTTTGAATATTTCTTAGCTCCGATAAATACGGTGATGGAAAATTTACCATCTGCACCTCCTAAAGTTAGAATTAGAGTTCCGGTTGAACAAGATATAGAAGAGTTTGAAAATAACGAAGAAGAGATTAAAAAATCTAAAAAGCAAGCTATTAAAGTTTAAATAAAATAATGTTAAAAACAAATTTAGGAAAAGCATTTTCACCAAAAGAAATATTTGAAGATTTTTATATTAAATATGAAAAAGATATAAAAGATAAAGCTACTAAACAAATTATAGATATAGATGGTAATGTTAAATATATATATAATTTAAACAAAGGTCATCTTGATTCTAACACAGATCCTATTTGGTATGATCATATAGGAAAACCTATTCATTATAGTGCTGTAGATAAGTTTATAAATGATAAACTTGTATATACTGTTAAAATTATTTCTGATAAGTTTGAACAAGAATGTTATTATTATGATAATGGTAATAAACATATTGAGATTAATTATGATTCTAATGGTGTCTTAAATAAGACAAGTGGTCCAAGTATAATTTATTATAATAAAGATGGTTCTATCTGTCAAGAAGAATTTTGGATTGAAGGTAAGAAACAATTAGTAGCTGAATCTTTAGAAAATTGTAATATAACTTCTACTAATTTTAATATAGATGGACAAGAAATTTGTATTGAAATTACTACAGAAAAAAAAGAAGGTAATAGATTAATATCAGAAAAATCTTATTTAAAAAATAAGCTGCATAGTGTTAATGGGTCTCCTTCATTTAAAATGTATAATGATAAAGGTGAAGAGTCTATAAGGGAATATCATAAAGAAGGCAAACTCCATAATCTTAATGGACCTGCTCAGATATATAAGATGTCAGAAGAGTTTTATTATATAGAAGGTAAAAATATGTCAAAAGATGAATATGATAAAGTTATTAAAGAAAAATTAATAAAAATTTTTAATAATAAAAAAGAAGATAAATGTATTAATGATATATCTATTGATAAAGAAAAAAACAAATCTGGTAATAAAATAAATCAATCAATATTTTATCCAGGGTCTTTGAAAGTAGAAATTGAAGAAAATAATGGTAAGTTTACAAAAATTATTACATATCCAGAAAAAACTGTTGTTTTAAATAGTTATAAGAAAGAAGTTTTTAATAAAGATAATAAATTGCATTCTTTTAATGATGAGCCTGCTGTTATTTATTTTACAAAAGAATTTGATGTGAATTCAGTATTTTTACCTAATTTTGGAAAAAAAGAGTGGTGGCAAGAAGGTAAAAGACATAGAAATGGTGATGGTGCTGTTGAATATTCTTCTGGTTTAAAAGAATTTTGGATTGAAGGAACTTGGTATTCAAAGAAAGATTATGATGCATTTAAGAATACTGATAAAGCTTTAAAAGAAATTCAAGAGGCTTTAAAAAATGTTATTGGAGGCACTACATTATCTACAAAGAATTTTGTAGATAATTTTAAAGATTATAGAGTAGAGAGAAAAAAGGATATATTGAAAAGAGATGTAATTTTTCATTATTTAAAAGATAAAATTTTTAGAGAAGATTATTTAGATCATAATGGTGATATAATTGAAACAAGATTTTTCGATGAAAAAGGAAGAATTGATAGTCCTATAGAAGGATTTCCTGCTATCATTTATATGAGAGAAGATGGTGGTTTTGAAAATATTTATTATGAAAAAGGAGTTCCTGTTACAGATGGTATTCGTAGTTGTAATTTTAATTCAAATATGAAACCTATATCATTATTTATTTATGAAAATAATATTCTTGTAGAGGAACAAACATTTGATAAAAATGGAGAAATTGAATTTTGTAGGGTTTATGATTCACATGGAAACATAAGTTCATTTTCTACATACAACGAAACAAATGCTAAAATTATCATATATAATGAGAATAAAAATACTATTGCAAGTATTGTAAAAATTAATAGAGATTTATTATTAGATGGAGAAGGAGCTTTACAGGTTTTTGATGAACATGGAATGTTAGTTAGTTATTCTTCTTATAAGAATGGTTTTTATCATTGTTATAATGGTAAACCTTCTATAGTTGAATATAAAGAAGATAAAATTATAGAAAAATATATTGAGTTAAATTATAATTTAATTGACAAACCATCAATTATAGAAAGATCTAATAAAGGTAATCTTTCTATATTGAAAGAACATTTTACGGATATTAAAGGTAAAATTATAAAGACTAATGATTATACAAAGAAGGTTAAATTTAAATCAGAATTTACTTCTGCTGGATATAGAGTTGCAGCTAATCAAGTATCAAAAGCTGTAAAACGTTCTATTTTGTTATTAATGCAAAATAAAGGTATGGAAGATTCAAAATTAAAACATCTTGAAGATGTTTTAGAATCTGAAATTGGAAATGCATTAATTAGTGTATCGATTGGTTATATTCTTTCAATGGATAAATTTAAAGATAATGATAGAACAAATAAAATTGCAAAAGAGTTTAGAGTTGAAGGAATGACTACAGCGGGAGATGTGATTGTTGATAGTGTTGTTAATTATATTTTACCTAATATAATAAAAGAAACTGAAGAACAAAAAAAATTTAGAATAGAAGAAAACAAAGAATTAAATAAAAGTAATATTTTTATAGATAATTCTGAAAAGAAGGAAAATATTGTAAATGAAACTATCTAAAAGTGCAAACTGTTTATTGTTTATACTTTTTTTTATATTTATATTTTTTATTATAATTAATTTATTAATTTTACTTTTTGTAAAATTCTTTTCTTTAAAGAAAGATGAGAAATGGAAAAAATAATAAATATTGTTTTTTATATAAGTGCAGTTTTATATTTGTCTGCTTTTATATTTGATCCTTTTACAGGACAAAAACCTAATTATATTTATCTTATCGTAGGTATGATAATACTTTTACTTATAAAAACTTTTTCTTTAGAACATCAATTAGAAGAAATATCTAAAAATTAAAAATAAATAGTAAAACAGAATGAAAAAGTTAACGATAAAAACAGGGCTTGTAATAGGAAGTATTGTTTTTGGGTTTGGATTAGAAAAAATTTCTAAATTGAATAACAATAAAACCATAAAAAGATTTGCAAAAAAATCTAAAGATTTTGGAATTGTTGAGGGAGAAAAAGTAATAAAATCTATTGCAGAACAAACAGATATAGATTTGGATTTTGTTGATGTGTTTTTCTCTGAGTTTCATAATATAATAAACTCTAATGAAAAAAATTTTGAAACTGAAAAGTTTCATATAGATAATGATATTAATGTTGTTTTTTTAGAAGATGAAAAGGAAATGTTTTTATTACCTCCTTATAAAAAAACTTCTTGACAAATAAAACAATATATGATATATTCTATCAAATAGCAAAGCTGTTTCGATATAATGAAAGGAAACATAATGGTTGCAAAAAAAATACGCAATGAAGTTGCAAAAGAAAGAATTATAGAATTTAAATTAGAAAAAGAAATGATGATATCTGATTTAATTAATAAAGGATATCGTAGAAAAGAAGTGATAGCTTTATTTGAACATTTAGAAGAATTAGGTTTTGGAAATTATATTAGAGGAACTAGAGGACTTGGCAATCCAACTAGATTTACTGCTAATGAAAGATGTCCTGATTCTTTTTCTATAACTTTTAAAGTTTTTAGAAATAGAAATTCAAAGCAATTAAAAGAAGATATTGAAGAAAAAACAGTAGAAGATGTTGATAGTATTACTAATTTAATTATTTTGCATTCTAAAAATCTAAAGATAGAACCTTTTCCAAGTGGTAATAAGGGATATGCTGTAGGAACAAATAAAAACAAAGCTTTTATTGTTAGGTCTTCTAATGGTGGTTTTGAAACAATAGAGAAAGCTGTTAAAGATTGTTGGTATATTTTTGAAGGAAAGGTTGATATTTTCAAAAGTAGAAACATGAAAGACTTTGAACAAGTTGCAAGTATATTACGTGGTCTTGGATATATTGAATTGAAGGAATAAATATAATGCTTTTGATTAATACATTTTCTCCTAATATGGTTAAGTCTAACTTTACTGCACATTTTGAGTCTATATCTCAAAGAGAAGCTTATAATTGGTTGACTTCAAATAATTTCACATCAGCTATTTCTAGTAAAGAAGTTGCTTTTTTGTTTGGATCTTTACTTCAAATACCTCTTCTTGCTGTTAATGTAAGTATAACAATGACAGAAGGAGATCAAGCGGTTCTTGGTTTATATAGAGGACCAAAGATTAAAAGCAAGCAAGCAAAATTACAAAACAACGCTTCTGTTAAATGGTATTTAATTACTATTGATTAATATAATAGAAACAGCAGTTATTATATAATGTTTTTTATTAGAATGATTCTATTAAAAAAATATCAATATATTTAATAAAAGGAAATAAAATGAGTTTAAAAGATAAACCAGAGAATGAATTTGAAATAGTTTTGGAAAGACTTATAGAAGTTAGTGCAGATTTAGGAGCTGAAGAAGAAAAAAATAAAGATTACGATAAATTAAAAGAGGAACAAATAGATTTAAAAAATAATGTTGAAAATTATAAACTTTTATATGATGATGAATTTAGAAAAAGAGAAGATGCTGAAAAACGGTTTTTAAATATACATAGAACTTTTATGAAGTATAAATCTGAACAAGAAAACCCTATGACTAAAAAAATTATAGAATCTTTTTTAACTCTTTTATTTAAAGAGAATTTAATTAAGACAGATAAAAAAACTTGGATATCTGTAATTAAAATGTATAGATTTTTAACTGGAGAAAAAATATCTTCAAGTAGAGATACTATAAATAATATCATTAATAACATTGATAATTTAGAGATTATTTCAAAATCTATTGATGTAGATGAAATTAAAGATGATATAAAATGTATTAAAGATAAAAACCTTACTGATTTTGTAGTAAGACGACAAGAATTTCCTTTAGCTACAGTTAAAAGTAACAAATTAACACAACTTATTTCTGGAGAAGAAATAAAAGATGTTTATAATAAACTTGGTAAAAAGATAATATTAGATAATAATATTAGGTCAAATAGATGATTTGTGAAGATGTTTGTAGATTTAAAATTTATTATGATTATGTTAAAAATATAAATCCATTATATAACAAATCAAATTCCATTATATGGATTCCTTTTTGTAAAAAAATAAAAAAAGGAATGTGGGGATTTCCACATATTAAAAATGGAATTTATAAAATTCCTATGGATTTTATTAATCCTTTTTATTTAAAAAGATATATAAATAATAAACTTATTATGTTAAATAAAAATGTTATTGGAAATATATATATTCCTTTTTGTTTTTTTTCTGAAAGATTAAAAGTTGGAATTCTTTTAGAAAGAAAAAAATCTTGTGATTTTATTAATCATAAAAATATATTACCTGTCTTTTTAAAAGATTTTAAAAATATTTTTCCTCAAAGAGATTCAATATTGTTTGATTAGGAGTTATTATGGGTACAAGTATAAAGCTTCCAGGCGGGTTAAAATTAAATTTTGGAAAGAAGGGGGTGGGGGCATCTATAAATAAAAAAGGTTTTGGATTGAGTGCTGGACCCGATGGAGGCAAGATTCGGGCGTCGATCCCTGGAACTGGTATCAGTTGGAGTGAATCTGTTCCGATGAGTAAATTAAAAAAATTAAAAGATGCTTTTTTTAATCCAAATAAAAAAGAAGAATTTGTGATTGATAAAGATATAGAAATTAAGGCTGAACTTATTTGTTCTATGTGTGGAGATAAAATTTATAATTTCGCAAACAAACAAGAAAAAAAAGAGTTTGATGAAAATGGGTTGTGTAAAAAATGCCAAATCGAAATGAAATAGAACTTATAAATAAAGCAAAAGAAATATTAAATAATTCTAATATTTCTTTTGAAAAAGTTTATGTTTATGTTGGGTGTTCAGAAAATTGTGGTAAGATGCCTAGAGTTATAGTTCGTTTTAAAAATGAAAAACCTATATGTTTTCATTTAGATGAATTAAAGATATATGCTATGTATGGTAATATTTGGAAACTTTGGATAGATGATGAAGCTTATGATGAAGATAAACCACAAAGAAATCCAACAAAAGATTATTTTGTTGCAACAACAATTAATGAAGCAATAGAAATAACAAATAAACAAAAATCTCCTCCATTTTTTCTTCATTTAGATCATGATCTTGGAGAAGGTGGTAGAGTTATTGATTATTTAAAATGGTTATATGAGAAGTATCCAAAATTTTGTCCAGATTATTTAATACATTCAGAAAATTGTATTGGACGTCTTAACATAATTTCATATATAGATTCTTGGCGAAAATCTCTTGACATGTAAGCAATTCTGTGTTATATATAAAGGGAAGAGTTGGTTTGACTTAACAAAATAGTTGATATAAAAATAGGAGGTATCATGAGTATTAAAGACGCTTTAGATAAGATTAATTTTTTGAATATTGCAAAATCAGAACTTAAGAGTGCAGGTTATATTATTGCGGCAAATCAAGTTGTAAGTAGTATTAACAAAATTATTTCTTCAACAGCAAAGAAAACTAAGAATAAGAAAGTTCAAGAAGCTGTTGATAGTGCTTCTGGTAAAGCTGCTTTAAATTTTGCTATTGCAGCTGGAGCAAGAAAACTTCCAAAGATTGGGGATAGTGATCCAGTTAAATACATTTCTTCTGGGCTTAGAGTTGGATCTTTAGCAAAGCTTGGTAATTCGACTATAGATAAAATTTTTAGAAGGAAGCCTAAGGAAGAAGTTGTAGATAAAAAAGAAAAGGTTCGTGTTGAACAATCTGTGACTACAAAACTTCCAGATGAAGACTGGAAGAACTATGAAAAACTATAATTCATAATAAAAAAGAATAATATAATGGCGAGAGTAATCTCGCCATTATTTATCCTAAATGAGCCATTCCCTTTAGGAAGTGGCAGTTTATATAATATGCTTAAAGTACAAAAATATTTAAAAAACCATTCTTTAGATGATTTATATAAAGAATATAAGATTGAATATAGCAAAAAGAATGGTAAAGTTTCATTACATTATAACATTTATAATTCTCCTAAAGGTGAGGATATTTGTAACGAATGTTGTGGTTTAATTTTAAGAGATTTTTCATGGGATGTAGTTTCATATCCTTTTAATAGGATATATGATTATGAAAGTAAGTATAATTCTAAAATTAATATTTCTCGTTCTAATTTTGTTGAAACTATGGGTGGTGCTTTAGTTCAAGTATATTATGATAATATTATGGATGAGTGGTGTATTTCAAGTGAAAGAACTTCTGAAGGTGACGAGTTATGTAAAAAAATTCTTGCTAATTATAAAATGTTAACATTAATGGCTTTTGATAGAATTGGTAAACCATTTAAAAAAATACAAAAAAAAATGGATGCTGATATAGTATATATATTTGAATTAATTACACCATATAGTAAACCATATAATAGAAAATATAATCGTAATGATATTAAACTAATTTTAGTTGGTATAAGGGATTTGATTACTTTAAAAGAATTACACCCTACTTTTGGCAATGTTTATTTAAATTTTCCATTACCTATGGAATATAAATTTTGTTCTATCGAACAAGCGTTAGAATTTGTTTCTAAAAAATCAGATGAAAATTATGGATTATTTTTTAAAATGGTTGATCTTTATGATATAAGTTTTGATAGATTCATAATTAAATCTACATTTAATAAAAAAAAGACTTGACTTTTATATAATTTTGTGTTATCATATAATTATAAATTGAAGATATTTATATAAAAAAGGAGGATTGAATTGAAACTTACAAGTAAGAATTTTGAAGAATTAAAAGATGTTATGGAAGGAAATAATCAATTAGAATTTGATGGTGGCTTTGTTGTATATAAAACAAACAAAGAATCTTTCCTTATTGAAAAAGATGGAAAACCAATTGTAGGGCTTACTAAAGATAACGATGTTGTTGTTATACCTTGTGAGAACACAACAACAGTTAGATATCGTATAAATCAATTTCTTCCAGAGTCTGTAAAATTGACTTCAAAAGATTCTATTATGTTATTAAATGGAATTCCTTTAAAGAGTCATAATATGGTTACAATTGATGGTAAAGTTATGATGGAAGATTAAAATTTCCTTTCCGTGCCTTCTTTAAAAGAGGGCTTTGGCGGCTTCGTCTAATTGGTTGTATAATATATTAATTTATATTATACTTAGGACGTTTCCTTCTCTCGGAAAAAATGTAAGTTCGAATCTTACCGCCGTCACTGTTGATTTTTTTATGTAAAGCCAATTATAATTGGAGGATAATTATGGAATCATTGTTTAAAATTGTTGTATTTTTTATTTTCATTTTCTTTGTTCTTATGGGAACTTCTGCTTTGTTTGGATATTCTTGTACTTCATGTAACAATGTCGATGATATTTCTAATAATCCATGTATTCCGGTTTTATCTAATGGAAAAACAAATCCTCATTATAGAAATAATTGGAATTCTTGTGTTAAAACTTGTGTTTTAAAAGGTAATCCTAATTTAAACATTAAGACTTGTGAGTGTTTTTGTGAATAATAGTTATATTTTAAATGATAATTATATAAAATTCTTTAAAGATAAATTAAAAGATTGTTTGATAATAGTTGCTTTTTACCCATTAATAAAATCATGTGAAATTTTAGATAAATTAAATAATGATAAAGCAAAAATCTAAAAGATATCCTTGGATAAGTTTTATTTATAATAAATTATTTTGTGATAGGTGTGGTGGTGTTTCTATTTATGTAAAAGATTACACAGAGTTAAAATATTGGGAATGGATGAAAAGATTTAAGCAAAGACATAAAAAATGTTTTGTTAAAACTTGACAATCAATAATTACTCCTATTTAATATAGGAGAGTAAAAGTATATTTTGGAGAAATTAAATGGAGAATAAAATAAAGTTTTATATTGGGCGTAGATTTGATTTGAGTAGAGAAATTATATCAACTAAAATAATTCCTACAAAAAATTCTTTAGGACATAAATATGTAGATTGTTTAGGTCCTTTTGAATCAAAAGATGCTGCTGAATATATGTGTTGGGTTGGTTGGGATGATCCTTCTTGTAAATCAACAAAAGACGCAGAAGAAGCTGTAAAAAATAAGAAAAAATCAGCAGTATAAAATATTTATTTATTTTTTAAATAAAAAAACAAAATTTATAAAATATATTTTTATATTTTGTTGTTGACAGTAAGACTTTAATATGGTATATTGTTAGAACAAAATAAAAATATAATATATTACTTAGAATAAAGTAAGTTTGTTGTTTTATTGGAGGGTTTTATGCATCCTATTTATTCTGACAGAATTAAATTATTAAATGCTATAAAAAATGTTAATGAGAAATTTAATAATAAAATTATAACTAAAATTTTAAAAGATATAAAAGAAGATAATAGTAATCATTTATTATCTATATGTCAACAAAATCCAGATAATGTTTCATTTTCTAATTCTAAAGAAAATAAAAAATTAAAATGTAGAGTTTCTACAACTTTATCTAGATATATTAGAAGACAATTAAATGTTTCATTTGATCAATTAAATGATGTTGATCTTCAAGATTTTTCTATTAATGTTACTTCAAGAATAATGAAAAACAAATCATTTAAGGGAATTATAAAATTATATAGAGGTGAAAATATTTTAAAATTTTATAAAGAAGCTCATAAAAAAACTCCATCTTGTATGACTGGCGCTGATAATACGGAAAAAATTCGTATGTATGCATTAAACCCTAATAAGGTTTGTCTTGTAACCGCTAAAAATTTAGGTAGAGCTTTATTATGGACTTGTGATGATGGAACAAAATTTTTAGATTATATATATCCTATATATTCCCCAGCTGGAAAATTGATTGAAGATTGGGTAAAATATAAAGGTTATTATTATGTACAAGGTGTTTATAGTTGTATTCATTATAGCAAAAAACCTTTATTTAAAGTTACTGTAAAAACTACAGAAAAGTATCCAAGATTAGATACACTTTATAATGTAATTTTAGATGAAGAAAACAAAAAAGCAATATTACATAACAAATATGTTGATGGTGTAAACTGTATAATGAATAATACAGAAGGTAAATTTTATAGGAATTGATATGAAAGAAGAACAAATATTAAAACTTAAAAACACAGAATTGTTGGAAATGTATATTAAAAAAGTATTTCTTTTAGATTATTATTTTCATAGTTGGTTTAGATGGTTACAACTTGTAGAAAACGCTTCTGAATCTATAGATATAATAGAAGGCGTTATCAATTCTATTGATGATAGTTGTTCAGTTAAACATTTAGAAGATTATAAATTATATTATGAAGAAGTAGAATATATTCTTAAAGATAAATTAGATAGATTATCAGATACTTTATCTGATGCTGATGACCAAAAATCAATTTTTTTTGCTGAAATATGTAGAAGAAATTTAGCTTATGATATAGGTAAATATAAAGAAGTAATGGAAAATAGAATTAAATTTTATTATAAATTTATAGAAGGAGACCAGTAGAAATGAATAAGATTTTTGCTGACAGAGTTAGACTTTTAAGTGCTATGAAATCTGCTTGTAAAGAAATGGAAAATGATTTTTGTAAAAAAGAAGAAATTGATAATATTAAAAATATTATTCTTATGATTAGAGCTGATATTGGTTCTTTTTTATCTATTTCTCAAGATGATAATACTTCTGTTTCATATTATAAAACAAAAGTAGATTCTAAAAATAGAATTAAAAATGCTGTAGGTAGTAGAGTAAAGACAACTTTAGGTAGATATATTAGACGTAGACTTAATATTTCTTCTTCTCAAATATCTGATCAAACATTAGATAAATTAATTGCTATAGTTAAAAGAATAATTGTTTTTAAAGAAATAGATAAAGATATTATTTTTATAAAAGGCAAAGATATTGTAGAAAATTATAGAAATTCAACTGCTGGAAGTTGTATGACAGGTGTTGAATGTGATAAAGTTGAAATATATGCTCTTAATCCTGATAAAGTATCTTTAGTTTTACATGATAAAGCTAGAGCTTTGCTTTGGAAAACTGATGAAGGAGAATTTGTTTTAGATAGAATTTATCCTGCCCAATGTCATTCTATTGAAATACTTAGAAAATGGGCAAAAGCCAAGGGATACGTTTTAAGAGTTAATGCTGATAGGGTTGTTGATACCGGTTATTTTATAGAATTAACAAATAAGAAAGTGATGTCTGTTACTTTAAAACACAAAGATATATTCCCATATATGGATACTTTTGCGTATGGAAAATATAATGAAGGTTTTGTTGTTTTGAAAAACGATCCTAGTTTTGGTAATATGATTTTACATAGTACACATGGTAGATATGAGCGTGCTAAAGTTTGTATGAGATGTGATAATAGAGTGAATAATGGTGAGTATACAACATCATCTAATGGTGATATTTATTGTTATGAATGTTTTGATAAATTTTTCTTTTGTTGTGATTATTGTGGTGAGCATAAAATAGTTGAAAATGATGGAAAATGGATTCTTTTATCATCTTACGTTTTATGTAAGAAATGTTATGAAAATGATGTTTTTATAAAAAGTTGTAAATGTTGTGGAGCAAAAGATTATTATAATAATTTACATATAACAGAAGATAATAAATATTTTTGTTATGAGTGTTATGTAGAGCATCTTATTGGGTGTGTAAAGTGTAGAAAACGATTTGAAAAAGAAAAGATGATAACAGAAAATGTTTGTAAAAATTGTTTTGAGTATGATGTTTGTGGTATTTGTTGTAAAACAATTAAAGATTTACAAACTGAAATTTATATAGAAAATGGATTAGTAGTATGCAATTCTTGTGGAGTTGAATAGGAGTTATTATGACTAAAAAAGATAATAGAAATAATAAAGGTTTTGATAAACTTTGCTTTTTAAAAGCAAATAATTTTAATGAAAAATTATCTTTATTATTAAAAATGCTTGAGTATAATACTCCTTATGAAAATGAAGAACATATGTTTCAATTTTTACCTAAAGGTGGATTTTTTGATAAAAAAGGTAATTATTTTTTTATTACAGATGAAAACAGTAAAACTTTATTTTGTTGTCATATAGATACGGTTGGACGATCTAAAAAGAAAGTTGAACCAATTTATGAGAATGGTTGGATTAGAGTTGGAAATAAAGATGCTTATTGTTTAGGTGGAGATGATCGTTGTGGTATGTTATGTTTATTAACTCTTATAGAAAATAAAGTTCCAGGAACTTATATATTCCATATAGGAGAAGAAAAAGGTCTTATTGGGGCTCGGTATATAGAAAAAAATTATGATTTAAGTAAATTTGAAAGAGCTATAGAATTTGATAGGAAAGGTGAAAATTCTGTTATTATAGAGATGGGAATAACAAAAACTTGTAGTGATGATTTTGCCGAAGCTTTATGTAAAGAGTTAGGAATGAATTTCAAAAGTGATGATGGTGGTGTTAGTACTGATGTGAAAGTATATGAAGATAAAATTCCTGAGTGTACTAACATTTCTGTTGGATATAGGAATGAGCATTCTACTAATGAAGTTATTAATGCTGATTTTCTTATTAATGGTTTATTACCAATTATAATTAAAATAGATTGGGAAAAGCTTCCAACAAAACGTGATCCAAAAGCAAACAATAGAAAGGTTTATAATTATTCAAGAAGTGATTATTCGAGTGAATGGTATCATAATAAAAATAATTGGGAAGAGGATTTTCTTTGGGATGATTATCATATTTCTAATGATGTTAGATATAAAAATAATACAATTGATAATTTTACAAATCATTCTAAGATTTTAAGAAAAAATGGAGTTGTTGTTAATAATGGAGATTTAATTAATGATTCTGCTTATATAGAATGTGAGCTTTGTACAAATTCAGAAGGTCCATTTAAAGATATAAATATAGCTGGAACTGATTATTTATTGTGTGAGGATTGTTCTTCTTTTTTGTTGGAAGGTTGGGATTCGGAAGAATATAATGCTGAAATAGAATTAGCTGAAGAACTTGATTTATTAATGTTAAATTATAAAAACAATAATATAGAAGAAGAAAAGGAAGAAGGAGAATATAATGAATAAAGCTTGTTTTTTTAAAAATAAAGAGTTTTTAAATAATGCTTTTATTTGTGTTTTCGATGCAGTTAAAAAAGATAAAAATTTAAATAGTTCTAGACGTGCTATCATATTAGATGATATTTCTAAATTTATATCTATAATGAATTCACAAAAAGATTATTGGTTAAATTATTCGTTAGAAGATAATGTAATAAAATTTTCTTATTGTAAAGATGGTGATAAAAATTATTTATTAAAATACAACAGAGTAGAAATTAAACTTGGTAGATATTTTTCAAAATTTTTTAATTTTGAAGATTATGTTATAGATTATATTGTTAAAAATGTTACAGCTATATTGATGCCAAACGAAGAATTTGCTAAATTGGTTCATTTAATTAAAGGTGAAGATATTGGAGATTATTATTATAAAACTAATATAAAAACTTGTATGACAGGTCCAGACAATAATAGTAAAATAAAAATGTATGTTATAAATCCAGATAAAGTTTCTTTGCTTACAATAAAAGGTTGTAATTGTAGAGCTTTGGTTTGGACTTCAGATTGTGGTAAGAAAATTCTTGATAGAATTTATCCTGCTGGTCATGCTTTAATTCCAACTATAAGAAAATGGGCTAAAGAAAATGACTACATTTTACGAGAATCTGCTGATCAATATATTAGATGTTATACTGATATTAATCTTGAGGATAATAATTATTACAAAATTACACTTAACCCTACAATAAAATATCCGTTTGTAGATACATTTTGTTTTGCTGAAAATAAAGAAGATAAACTTATAATTAGTAATGAATATAATTTTGGTAATATAGCTCTTCAAAACCAACATGGTTTTTATATAGAATTTTTTAAATGTTGCGTTTGTGATAAAAAACAAATAAGTGGTGAAAGTATTGATTATGTTTCTAAAAATGGAGTTAAAAACAAATATTGTCATAATTGTTATAGAAAAAATATAATAACATGTGATTGTTGTTATAACAAACATCTTAAATCAGAGGCAAAAAAACCATCATTAGACGGTAATTATGTTTGTTTAACATGTTTAAAAACTTATTATAATACTTGTTCTTGTTGTGATATTTTGTATAAGAAAGCTAAAATTAAAAAAATTGATGATAAATGTTTTTGTATTGATTGTTATTATAAAAAATATGCAACTTGTGAATGTTGTGGTAAAAACAATTTATTAAGAAATACAGATGAAGTTAAAGTATCTGTTGGTATTGATGTTTGTAATGAATGTTTTGAATTTTTGAAAATTTGTGATAATTGTGGAGAAAATATATTTAAAGGTAAAGGTAAAGAGGTTAATGGTAAAATTTATTGTAATTATTGTTCAAGATATAAAATTAAATTAGAGAATAAAAATTCTTTAGTTAAAAACAAAATTAACTGTTATATTTCTCATGAAGATTATAAAGAAATAATAAATTATATTTCAACAAACAATAATATACTTTAATGCAAATAAAAAAAATAAGGAGCTGTTATGGAATTTGATGATCTTTTCTTGAGACGTACTTTTATGATTATTGCGATGAAAAGATCGCAGAAACATGACTTTCGTATAAGTAAAGATATTAAAGTTATTGAACATATAATTGATACTATTGAGAATGATAAAAATAATCATTATCTTGCTACTTCTAGAGATGATAGAGAAAATATGGTTAGTTTTGCAATTAGTTCAAAATTCAAGTATGATGATGAAAAAAGGGTTAAAACTACTCTTGATAAATATATTAGAAGGCAACTAAATATAAATTATTCTGATATTAGTGATTATAATTTAGAAAGATTTTGTAAATCTGTTATGATGCTCTCTAATGGGAATACAAAAAACATAATTGTATATAATGGTAAGAATTTAAAAGAATATTTTAGATCTATAAAAATAGATGTTAAAAACATATCAAACAAAGAAATTCTTTTTTATACTGCTAATGAAAAAAAAGTTGCTTGGGTTGTTGCTTCTAATTTTGCAAGAGCTTTATTATGGACTTGTGATGATGGTACTAAATTATTGGATGTAATATATCCAAAAAACAAAATTTGTTATAAATCTATAATAGATTGGGCAAATAAAAACAATATAAAACATGTATATAATATGACTACGTTTGAATTAAACAAACTTCGTATAAGTATGAAATGTAGATTTTTTAATGAAATTCCACCTCAAGATACTTTTAAGTATGCAGAATTTGATAAAAATTTAGGTGAACAAATAATAATATCAGCAGATCCAAATTTTGGTAATTTAAATATTTGTGCGAAATATAAGCCGTATTATAAAGAATTACCATGTAATTTATGTAAAACTTTATCTTCTTCAAATTGTATTTTATCTAAAATTGAAGATGATTGGTGTTGTTCCGATTGTATTAAAAAGAACTTTAAATTTTGTAATTGTTGTAATAAATACAAATCAAGTTTTGAGGTTGGATACCAAGAAGAAGGTTATTCAAAATATAAAAATGATCGTAGGTTTTCAATATTTAGTAATTGGATTTGTGATTATTGTATAGGAAATAGTGCTTTTTTTAAAAAGTGTTATGTGTGTAATACATATCATCATGAAATGTGTATGGCAAAAACAAATATAGATTGTAAATCAAAATTAGTTTGTAAAAGTTGTGTAAAAGAATCTATAGATAAATGTTCTAAATGTTTTAAAACTGATGTTGTTGTACATAAATATGGAAAAATTCTTTGTACAGTTTGTGCAAATAATTTTGTAAAGTGTCATTTTTGTAATGCTTATGATACTAAGTATAGTATGTCTGATGTAATATTTAAAGGTGAAAGAATCAAAGAGGCGATTTGTTTAACTTGTAAAGAAAAGAAAGAAAGATGTCAAATTTGTTGGACATATTTGATTGATACACCTTATTTTGAAGTTATAGATTCTCATTATTCTTATAGAGTAAAACAAATTTTTTGTAAAGAATGTAAACAACAAAGAGAAGAAAAACAAAGTCTTTACAATAAATATAGTGGTTCAAAATATTTTGACAAAGATAATACTAAAACTAAAGTTATTTTACGAGAACCTAATATTCCAAATATTATAAAACCTGGAATTCATTCCTGTAAAGAAGGAAATGCAGCTTATCCTGTTTATGTTAGAGATAAGTATGGTTATTATGGTATGAATTAAAAATCTAGATTAAATTCTTTAATCCATTTATCTAATAAGTTGTAATTATCTGTGGCATACATCACAAGTTTTTTTCCTTTTAAACTTTGTTTTTTTGGTTCTCCAAATTTAATTTCTTTTATATTAATGGAAGGAAAAATTATTATACGCAAATCTTTATAATAATTATTATCATATAAAGTAGGAATAACTATTGTATTGTTTTTTATAGAGGAATCTTTTCTTCCATTTTTTATATATTGAAAAGTCCAAGATAATTCAAACCTTTTTGCACTTTTTACATCTTGAGTTTTTATAGATAGGTGCTTATTACTAATTTTTAAATCTGAATCCCAACTTTTATTTTTAGTTTCGTATATTTTAAAATCTGGTTTAGTAATATTATGTTTATCTTTTAAATAAAGATACACTGCTAATTCTCCAAGTTTACCAATATAATGTTGATAAACTTTTAAATTGAAATTATTTTGATTACAATCTGAATAATTAGTTGTTATAGATACTTTTTCAGCAAATTGCATAATTTCTTTGCTATGATTTTTATTTATATATACACAAACAGGACTTTTAATCATAAACATCTCCTTTATTACTAAACTATATATTAGGTAATAAATTTTATTTTAGGTTGTATATAAATCATGAAAAAATTTTACAAAAAAAATATAGAAAAAGCTAAATTTATGGCTAAAGCTTTTATTTGGTTAAATAATAATAAAAAATTATTTCCTTGGAAAACTTATAAAATTGCTAAGATGTTTCCAAAGCATATTTATTTTTTACATTGTCAATATAATAGAGGCAAGATATATTATAAAAAATTATATAAACCTATTTTTGATTGTTTAAGTAATAAAACTATTATTAAGTGGGTTAATAAATTTGAAATTTGGATGCGTAAATTATTTTAGGAGAAGAATATGATTAAAGTTTTAAAAGGTGATGATGTTGTTGAAGCTTATAGAAATCCAAGTAAATATACTGTATCTTCTATGACTGGGGATAAGTTTTCTGATTATATTGGTTTTTATGCTGATAATCCTGAAAAGGTTGGTATGGCTGCAGCGTATAATAAAAATAATGAAATGATATCAAGAGCTTTGTTATGGAATTGTGATAATGAAGTTAAAGTTTTAGATGAAATTTATGGAAATAAAAGTGGAATGATTGAATTGATTGAGTGGTGTTATGATAATAATATTTTATTTTCTAGATATTTGTCTACTGAAAAAGTTAAAGATCTTAGTATTACTATGCAAATAAAAAGAAATAGTTTTCCTTTTATTGATACTTTTATGTTTGGAATTCTTAATAAAGATAATAAAAGTGTTGTTCTTTATTCTTATTATCATAATGATGCAAATTTAATATTTTGCAGTCATGATGGTTGTGTTTATTCTCTTGAAGAAGAATAAACTTGTTTATTAATTAAAAATTTTATTATTTAAATTGATAACATAATAATTGACTTAATAATCTTATTATGTTATAATTACTTGTATTCTTAACAGAAGGGACTTAAATGGCTAGACATCAGATAACAGCAGATAGACTTAGACTTTTTAATGCTATTAAAAGTGCAAAAAAAGAGTTTGATGATGTTTCTATTATTAATCTTTTAGAAGATATAAAAGATAAAATAAAACAAGATAGCAATTCTCATTATTTATCTATATCTCAAGATGATTTTGCTAAAGTAAGTTATGCAAAATCAAAAAAAGACAAATTAAATAACGAAAAAAGAATTAAAACTACATTTGGTAGATATTTAAGAAGAAATCTAAATATATGTAAACAAGAGTTAAATGATACAAATCTTTCTAAACTTTCTGATTATATAACATTAACTATAGGACAAAAAAAAACAGATATAAAGGATAATCAGATTAAAGAGTTGAAGGGAGATGATATTGTTGATTTTTATATAAAAACAGATAATACTTTACATACTTGTATGACAGGAAAAGGTAAATCAGATTATGTAAAATTTTATGCTTTGAATCCAGATAAAGTTTCTTTGATTACAACTATGGATAATAAAGCAAGAGCTTTATTATGGATAACTGATAATGGAGAAAAAGTATTAGATAAAATTTATCCAAACTTTGGAAGTGGCTATAATAAAATAAAAGTATGGGCTTTTATAAATAAAATAAAAAAACCAAAGTTATCTCATAGAATAACTATGAAATATAAAGGTTATTTTCCATATTTAGATTGTTTTAAGTATGGTAAAATTGATAATATAGAAAATGCTAGAAATAGAAAAAAAGGCACAGTTGTATTATCTTGTAATGAAAAATATGGAAATGCTAGTTTTTTAAACACAATAGGTTCTTTTCTTGAAGTTTATAGGTGTGAAAAATGTGAAAATAAACTTGATTATTATGGTACACATACTTATATTGAAAAAAATAGAACTATAAAAGTATGTAGTAAATGTTATAAGAAGTATAATACTAGATGTATATATTGTAATTTTTATATTCCAAATAATAGAATTAATACTATTAATAATCATCCTGTAATAGATAATTTTATTGTTAAAGGTAAAATATGTAGTTCTTGTATAACAAAGCTTAATTCTTATAATAGTAAATGTTTTATTTGTAATAATAATATAAGTTCATATCTTAAATGTTTAAGAGTAAGTTTTCATAATATTGGTAAAAATAAAAATATTTGTTTTGGTTGTTTAGATAAAATTAGAGGTTGTGATTAAGATAAACAATAAATAGAAATCATTAAGCTTTTTGTAAAAATGATAATTGAATATATATTTAAAAAAATAGTAATTGTAATGTAATAAATAGTTTTTATATTAAATATAATGTTTATATAGTTAATAATGTTGAAAAACCTAAAAAAACAAAAAGCGGAGGTAATAAAATAAAAATATTATATATAGAAAGATGAGGAAAAAACAATGAGGTTGTTTCAACTTGAATGGGATGACTTAACAGTATCTGTTGTTGCTGCTGAAAATAAAGAAGAGGCTTGTGAATTACTAAAAGAATTTGGAAATATAATAGATCCTGATCTTGTAATTCCATTACGAAATTTTATGGTGACTTTATCTCCTAGTATCAAACAAGGAGAAGTTTGTTGGAAACTTGATAACATGGGAGTTAATACAATACTAGAACTTCCAATGTTAGAATCTTTACCCGAATCAAAAAAGAAAGATTGTAAAATAATAGATTTGTGTGAATTTCTTGAAAATGGTTAATAAGGAGAATTATGTTTAATAAACCAATTATTGAATTTAGAGGTAAATATTTTTTTCTTTCAAATTTTTATGAATATGCGATAGTATATGAAGGAAAAGTTTATAAATCTACTGAACATGCGTATCAAGCACAGAAGACTTTTGACCTTGATGAAATTGAAGCAATACGAGGAGCCAAGACTCCAGGTAGCGCTAAAAAACTTGGTAATGAGGCTACTGTGAGGCAGGATTGGGAGAGTATAAAGATTGATGTGATGCGAGATGTTTTATGGGCAAAGTTTTCAAATCCAGATTTGAGCAAAAAATTACTTAGTACAGGAAATGTTCAACTTATAGAGGGTAATGATTGGAATGATTATTTTTGGGGTGTTTGTAATGAAAAAGGTAAAAATATATTAGGAAAGCTTTTAATGGAAATAAGATGTGAATTAAAAAATCCTGAAAATATAATGTTGCCATGAAAGGAATATTTTATGAGTTTAGATAAAGCTATAAAGATTATAACTATAATTGATGGGGATAATATTGAAAAGATTGCAGAAAAAACTTTTAATATTAATATAGAGATAATTAAACTATATGTATATATAAGAGCTGATATTTTAGAAAAAATTACAGTAAAAATTACTGAGCTTGTTCAATGGGTAACAAAAGAAATAATTAAAGCAAAAGCAAATGATATTTATGAGATTTTTTCAGAAGAAGAAATTAATTACGCTTTAAATAGCATATCTCATCCTACTATGGTTAAGTTAATGAAAGTTATAACAAAACCAACAGATGCTTATTTTTTACAACTTAATTCTTTAGAATTAAATTTAGTTACAAAATTTATAGGTTTAATAAAAGAAGAAGATGTTTCTCTTGGTAATAACATAGAAGAAAAATTAAAAGATTTTAAATATATGAAAAATACACCTAGGACATCGTTAAATTAATCATATGGAATTAAAATATGAAAATATATAATATTGAATATATAAGAGATATTACAGAATATAATAAAATTGTAAAAGATTTGAATAAATATGGAAATTATAATGGTTATGAAATTGCTGTAGAAAATATTTTTTTTAAAATAAAAGAATCTGCTATTAAAGGAAACAATAGCGCTTCTTATTCTTATAGTTTTTATAAAGAATATAAAGAGCAATCAATTGTGTTAATAATAAGATGTGCTAATATATTATGTAATTTATTAAATAATTTTAAATATCATTCAGAAATAATTAATAATAGTAATAATGTTGAAATAAAAATTACTTGGTAAATCTAAATAGAGATTTAGATATCTATTTTTTGTCATAAAAGTAGGAGGTCCATGGCTGCTTACTTTTATAATTTAGATGTTGAATTAACTGCAGAATTGAGTGAACTAATTGACAAACATGGTTTTGTTGAGGTTCTATTTATTTTAGAATCTTTAGCTTCAAGAAATGCAGAAACCATAGGATCACATTGGGAAATTATTAGGAGAAATTTAGAAGATAGTTTATTAGAAATAGAAGAACATTCTATAACAAACTTACCTAATTAAAATTTAGATTTTTGTTGTATATATTTTACAATTCTATTTTATTAGAATTATGGTAATGTTTTGTATTTAAATCGTTTTTTTAGAAAGGAATATTATATGGCTACTGAAGAAATAGTTACTGTGAAACAGATAGTTGAAGATATAGTTGATAAATTTAACAATAAAGCAGAAATTGAAGTTCAACATATTTTTGAATTAAATGGAAACAAAATAGATAGAGCTGATATTGTTAAAGCTTTTCAACAAATGGAAGAAGAAGGTATTGGAACATTTATGAAAGGTAGAAGAGGTAAACCAAGTAGATTTATTAAAGGTATGGCTAGAACTAAAAACAATATCAATAAAGAATCTTTAAATAATTTAAAAGAAGAATTAAAAAAGCTTAATACTGGAGAGGCTATGCTTGTATCTTTTATAGATTGTAAAGAAAAATCTAATACTGAAGAACAATTATGTGATCTTGAGTCTTTTGAAGAAAAACCTTGTGCTGCACAATTTTTTGATAATAATATAATTAAAACAGTTGATGCTTTAAAAATGCTTCAACAAGAAGGTTTTGGTTCTTTTATAATTGGCAGACGAGGAAAATTTTCTAGATTTGTTAAAGGTGTTTCTAAAGAGGAACTTCAAACAAGACCTAAAGGTTTAGTTCCAAAAGAAGATCTTATTATAGAAGAAAGAGAACCAAAATATGAAATTATAAATAATATTATTCTTAGAACTTTTGATGATGGTAAATTTGATAATCTTAATGATGCTATGAATGAAATTAATGTTGATGATTTTGAAAAAGTAAAAAACAGTATAAATGAATTAGGGTATTTTGTATCAAAATAAAATATAATGCTTATAGATATTACAAATATAACAAGTGTTTTAAAAATATTTGGATATGATACTAATGATTTAGTTAATGTGATTTATAAAAATAATTTAATTGAAAAAATTGAAGTTAAAAAGTTTAATAAATCTTTTTGTATTATTATTGATAAATCTAAAATTGATTATAATAATATTATATTGACTTGTAAATTTAATATATTTGGTCCATCTAAGATACATGTATATAAATGTTTTGATTTAATTAATAATATAATTATATATAAAGTTTTACGTATAGAATATTATAATTCTAATTATAAATTACATAGATTTGGAGGTCCTTCTAAAATTATATACAATATTAATTGTAATTTAATATTTGAAGCTTATTTTAATAATGGTCTTTTACATAACACTGTAGGTCCTGCATATAGATATTTTAATACATATAGTAAAAGATGGTTTAATTTATATTATATTAATGGAAGATCTATTACATTTGATGAATTTCAATTCCTGATTGATTTATTATAGTAGAACCTA
>Ga0307379_10001075_pt1 | contig 43839 bp, 37 predicted proteins | sample UN2MG_FD_202237 | JGI IMG/M metagenome (GOLD analysis project Ga0307379, IMG submission 202237) | Soil microbial communities from Risofladan, Vaasa, Finland - UN-2 | ecosystem: Environmental > Terrestrial > Soil > Coastal area > Acid sulfate soil | place: Finland: Risofladan, Vaasa | collected...
GAAATATGCTTGAGCGAGGACAAAGGGACCATGGACTGCGACACCTTTGTCCCGGAAAACGAGTCCGGCGATTTCGCGCCCACCAATCTGGGCCGGTCAACCGCTCCTCCCCCGGACAAGACCGCGGCCCCGCCCGGACCAGCGTCCCAGTCTCACCATTCCTCTTCCATGTACGCATCGGCCCGGGGAACCAGGGAGCACGTTGGAATCGGCAAGGCCCCCGCAAAACGCCGCGCCGCTAAACCGGCCCCCGCCCCCGAGGCTGAGCCCAAGGCCCCGGGCCGGCCGGCTGAAGACTTCAGGCGGGAGGTCGTCAGGCCCGCCGGAGCAAAGCCGAAAAAAAAGCAGCCGGCCCCGGCACCGGCGCCGGTCTTGTCCACCGCGCAGAAGGGACGGATCAGCCGCGAATTCGCCCTGCTCCAGAAACAGCTTGACGAGGCCAAGACCCTCTACGATGTTTTGGAGGTAACGGTGGATGACGGGACCTCGGAATTAAACGAGGCCTATACGAAAAAGAAAAAGATAATCAGCCCGGATGGAACCAGCGGCGCCTTGCCCGGTGATCTGGACGAACGGGCCGCGGCCCTGGCCGCGAAGCTCGACGAGGCCTATCAGACCCTGGTCAATCCCGAGCGCAGGATCGAGTATGAGAGGGAGATGTTCGACGACGAGAAAAAGCGCGCCTGGAACCTGGGCTTCAAGAAATCCCTGGCCAAGAAAATGGAGACCCGCGGCCACTGGTACATGCGCCAGAACGCGCCCCAATACGCCCGCGAGTGTTTCAAGCAGGCCGTGGACCTCGACCCCGAATATGGCGAGTATTACATGGACCTGGGATGGGCCATCTTCCGCTCCCAGCCCGAGAAAGCCGCCGAGGCCAGGGGCTACCTGCACTCCGCGCTCAAGGTTGACCCCAAACTCGACATGGCCCCGTATTATCTGGGCGTCATCGCCAAGCGCGAGGAGGACAACAATGAGGCGGAGTCATATTTCCGCATGGCCCTGGAAATCAACGCCGACAACGCATCCGCCGCGCGCGAGCTCGCGTTCCTCACCCAGCGCCAGAAACAAAAGGGCATCTTGAACAAAATCTTCGGACGATAATCGGCTGGACCATTGGCCGCATGAAGGTGCATTGATAAGGGTTTTCTTCAGCGCAAAGACGCAAAGGGCGCAAAGGTTTTCATCCTACCATAAAACAACGATCTTTCTTTGCGTTCTTTGCGGCTTTGCGCTTAAATGAATTCATTGAGGACGGGAAAAATCATGACCAGAATCTCTCCGGCGGACATGGCCGCCATCATGCAAAAGCTCAAGCTCAACGACCAGGGCCTCATCCCCGCCATCGCCCAGGACGCCGATAACGGCGAGGTCCTTATGATGGCCTGGATGAACCAGGAATCGCTCCGCCTCACCCTGGAAACCCGCTACTGCCACTACTGGAGCCGGTCGCGCCAAAAGCTCTGGAAAAAGGGAGAGACCTCCGGGTGCCTCCAGAGCGTCAAGTGGATCAAGTACGACTGCGACGGCGACGTCCTCCTTATCGGCATCCACCAGCAAGGCGCCGCCTGCCACACCGGCGAGCGCTCCTGCTTCTTCCGCGACCTGGAAAGGGAGTGAGGCGGTTTTATTACCAGGTATAACGCGCCGTGTAAGTAATCTTCTGTTCGTCCTCCGGCTTTATCTGGAGCCTGAACTCGATGTTTTGCACGTCGGTCTTGAGGTAAGGGTGTGAGTTGTTCTTGATCTCCCAATTGAAGCAGCGGGACAGGTGTTCCACGACCCTCACCTCCACCTTCTCCTTCTTATGGTTCTTTACCTTTATCTCAAATTGTTCCTCGACCCAATCAGCAGGCCTGCCGCCACCCCGGAAATTGGTCTGGGTACGCTCTCCCACTATGTCAAACGCATTGCCGGTATAGACCCGCACCAGCTCATCCTTGGGAGAATGATCAATCTCATTCTCTCCGACGAATTGGAGCGACCCGTCATCGTCCCTGATGTAGAACCTCATTTTTCCCTTGGGCAGCGGCAGACCCAAATGGTTCTCTTTTGAGTTATTGAATTCGCGCATTGCCCAGACCTTGGTGTTGGACTTGGCGCCATAACTCTTGTCGTTCCGGCGATCAAGTCCGTAAATACTGTCATGGCTCAAGTCAACTCCATTATAAACATAGAATCTCTTTGACTTGATTCCTGATACCCGGATGAACTCGACCTGTTTCATTTCGCTGTCATGCAGGGTTACGAGCCGTGGAAGGGTGTAAAGGTGATAATCGTCAAACTCTTTTTCCGTCACTTGGAAAGTATTATCATCACCTGATATCACGTGAGATTTATATTCCATGACTTCATCTCTCTTCTGGAGTTTGCTTACATCTCCCGCCATCAGCTTGATATTGGCATCCTTGAATTCCTTGCCGCTCCAGTTTTGAATGGTCACCCAGCCTACCAGATCCATCAGGTCCGATCTCTGCTCCGAAACCAGGTTATAATCCGCCTCCCAGCTCATGCCACTCGAAACGTAAGAAAGTTCGGCGTCTATCGCGCCGGCCTTGTCCGAGACCAACAGCCATTGCAGCGTCGGCTTTAGAAGAACATCATCCGGAAGGGAGGGAAAAATCGGCGCGCCGGGTAACCCGAACCTGAACTTGCCATCAACCTCCACTAGAGGCAAGTTCGAACTCTCTGAAGGAAAACCAGGAGACTTTGCGTAATTATAATATCCTCCTCCTTGCCTGGGCCGGCCGATCGGGACATGGCCGCTCTTGATGATCTTACCCGTGATAATCCCGCTATCGGTACTGAATTCTATGGTCTTGCCCTCATAGTATGAGAGCAACAGCGCTTCAGATATTGGTTCCGAACGGTAGTTCTGTTCAAGAATAAGAATCGGCTTGTTGCCGGACGGGTCGCGCAGGACCACTGAGTCTGGTTCCAATTGCGCGGTCACGCCGCTGAAGCTAACGTCATTGATGCCTTTGATGAGATTCAGGCTGATCAGCTCGCGTACCACGGCAAAATTTTGATTATAGATTGTGAGCGACGGGCCGGAAGGAGCGCTCGAGCCGCAACAAGTCATGGCAAACATTGCCAGTATCGCCATCTTTTTCTTCATAATCATTCCTCCTCTGGATTGGTTATTGGCTACAGAACTGTTCCAGCGCCATGGGTCTAAATTGATTGTCTCTGCATTTTAAAATATCATAATGCTACAGTTTAATAAAACCCATCAATAATGAAAAAAGCTGTCGCAATAGCCATGCCTTTGGTATTTATCATCATGATGGCGGGCGTGAATTTAATCAGCGCACCTTCCGGCCAGAGCAATGTAAAAAAGGAGTTCCGCGAGCGGACGGTGGCTGGCCCGCGCATGTTCCGGCTGCCGGTGGATGATCCGGAGGGCAAATATTTTCCCGGGCCGCGCGCCGATTTCAGGCTCCACCTTTTAGGAGTGGACCATAAGCCGCAGCCCGGGAGAAACGACATTTTTGCAAGGGCCGGCTGCAAGGATTACCGGGGCCGGGGATTTCCGCATTGCTACGGCAACCATCGCGGCTCGGACTTCATCTTGAAGGGCGGGTTCAAGGCCATGGACCGGGAGGACGGAAGGGTCGTGGCGGCGGCGGACGGCGTGGTGACGGCGGTGGACGACGGCCATTACGACCGTTGCCGCGCGAGCGTCCGGACCATGGAGGTCTCCTGCCACGGCCACGAGAAGAAGCCGAACCTGGTCGTGATCCGGCATGCCAACGGCTACCGCACCCTGTATTACCACTTCAAGAAAAACACCATCGCGGTGAAGCCGGGCGACGCGGTGAAGTGCGGCCGGTTCCTGGGCCTCGTCGGGTCCTCCGGCGAATCGTCTTTGCCACACCTCCACTTCGAAATCCATGACCTGGAAGGCTACGCGGTTGATCCGTTTTCCGTGGACCCCGAAGACTCGATGTGGGTCCAGCAGGACGGGCCCCACGGCCTGCCCGCCCCGAAATGCGCGGAGTAGGTGTTTCAATCTTTTAAAGAGAAGAAAATAGAACAAGGATGTTAAGGATATTAAGGATAAGAGCAATTATTTTTTCTTTATCCTGAATATCCTTAATATCCTTGTTAATTACTCTTATCTTTTTCCCTTGCCGCCACGAACCTCCCCGCCTCCATGTCGGCTTCCGCTTCACTGATGCGTTCCGCGTTGTCCAGGACTTTCCAGTAGCCCGAGTACGGCCAGGCCGCGACCTTTTTTCCATCCGCGATCGCAGGGACCAGGCCGTCCGCGGCAAGGTGAGCAAAGCGGTCAGCCGGCAGGTAGTCCACCAGCGCCGGTTCGAGAATGGAGAGGCCGGTGAAGTGATAGGCATCGAGACCTCCCTGCCCTTCCCCCGCGCTTTCCGGCCGGCCGCCGATCCGGCGCACCATCCCAGCGGCGTCAACCATGACCGGGGTGTAATCGTCACCCGCCGCCGGCCGGCTGAGCGCCATGGTCGCCACGGCCCCGGACGAGACGTGGCGCTCCATCATCGCGGCCAGGTCCGCGCTAAGCAGCGTGTCCGCGTTGATGAGCACGAGGCGTGAGTTCCCGAAAAATTTCCGCGCCCGCCCGACCCCGCCGCCCGTGCCCAGCAGCTCGATCTCCCGCGAATACGCGATCTTGATTCCCAGCGCCGACCCGTCGCCCAGCCCCGCCTCCAGCTCATCCGCCAGGTAATGCGTATTGACGATCACCTCGTCAAACCCCTGCGCCTTGAGCCACTTCAGCGGATAGTGGATCATCGGACTGCCCGCCGCCGGCACCAGCGCCTTGGGCACCCGCTCCGTAAGCGGCCGGAGCCTCGTGCCCAGCCCGGCGGCCAGCACCATGGCCCGGAGATTTTTCGCTGTTCGCGGGTTATTCATGTCTCATAACGCGACTCGCATCATATTCCGCGCATCAGCCCGCCCATTTTGAGGAGCGCGCGGACGCGGAGGGGGAAGGGATCGAGAATGAGCTCGCCGGACTTGTTCATGGCGGAGAGCGCCTTGGGCCCTTCGTTTTTCATGGCGGCGCGCACGAGGGAAGGCATGGCGGAGAGCGGGATGTGCACGCCCAGGAAGACCTTGCTCTTCCATACCTTTTCGGCCAGCTCGTTCACGCGCTTGACGCCTTCGCGCCAGTCGGTAAAGCTGAGGCCGGCGGCGATGAGGCTGTCGGTGGTGGTGATGAGGTCGAGCTCGGCCTTGTCGTTGATGCGGACGATGCCGGAGGTGACGATGGGCAGGCCGGAGCTGTCGCGCAGTTTGCCGTCGTCGGAATAGACGACCATGACCAGGAGCTCGCGGCTGGCGAGCACGGCCTTGAGGATGGTGGAGACGGCGCCGGGCTTGAGGTCCGGCATCCTGGGCCGCGGATGGAGGCGGATGCCGTGGCCCATCTCGGAGCGGATGGCGGAGTAGATGGTGAGAATCTGTTCGAGGAAGTTCATGTCCAGGCTCAGCGACGACTGGACCTGGTGCATGATGCGCCGCGGCGTGCCGCGCTCGACCACGCTCACCTTCTCGACCTCCTCCCGCTGGGCCAGCGCGGCCAGGTCGGAGAGGTCAGGCGAATAATCCTGGAGCGGCCCGCGCCGGCTGTGGCCGGCCTTGAGCACGCGGCCGTTTTCCATAAGCAGGCTGAGCGACGCGGGCTTCGGCTTCCGGGGCCCGGACGATTCCTTGCGCAGCAGCTCGCCGCTCACCAGCTTCGTCAGGTTGACCCAATGGTTAGGGTCTATGTCCACCAGCTCGACGTGTTCGTTGAACATTTTGTCGCCCCTTAATTTATTGTGGCAAAAGACATATGGTGGCGGGGACACTCTTGTCCCCGGCCTTGGCTGACCGCGACAGGAGTGTCGCGGCCACCTTCACCACCCTACTTCATGACCTCGAAAATTCTTACCGCATAATTTTTCATCGGGATCTCGACCTCGGCGCCCTGGAACTTCTCATCGGTCTGCACGTCAACCAGTGATCCTCCGCCGGTCTTGATCTTTGCCTTCCTTTCATCGTTGGTCGGATTGGCGACGAAGAGGACCGCGGTTTTGTCGTCGTGGTGGAGGACGGTCTCGATCATGGGATCGTCCGCCGGATACGGCCGCGCGATGTTGAATTTTTGCGCGAGCGCGAGGAGCAGCGAGGTGGTCTCCTCCGGCCGGTCCTTGGCGCTGGCCTCGGGCAGCGCGGGAATGAGCGCGATCCGGCCCTGGCCCACGCTGAACACTCTGGCCCTGCCCTCCGCAATGTCCTCGCCCGCTCCGCACGCGTCCTTGAGCACGGCGCACGGCTTCATGTCCGCATCGAGCTCGGGCAGGCGCGGCCCGATCACCAGCGTGCCGCCGCCGTTCGCGTACTCCACGAGCCGGGCCTGGACCCCGGCATCCAGGAACCCGAAGGTCGGGCACAGGACCATGGGATAGCGCTCCAGGCTCTCCGCGCTCTGGCTGGTGTTGCCGCAGTCGAACGGGATTTTGGCGGCGGACAGGCCGTGGAAGAGCGCGTACCACTGCGTTTCCTGCGCGATCTGGATCGGCTCGTCGAACCCGAACGTCTCCTCGGAGCAGTGGGTGCGGGCCTGCACGATGTAAGGCGCGAGCGGCGGGGCCGGGTCAATCAGGGTGGTGGCGAGGGCCAGCCGCTCGTAGTCGCGCACGGAGAGCAGCAGCGCGCTCGCGGCCTTTTTAAGTTCGTTGATCCTGGTGCGCCTGACCCATTTATTGAGGTCCACGTACAGGTCCCACTGCTCCTGGCGCTTGCGGCCGTCGCGGGTGATGGGCGAGCCATACCAGCGCTCGCGCTCGACGATCATGTAGAAGTTGATGCCCTTGATCCCGTGCATGAAGTTCACGGGCGTGGTGAATCTCTCGTCCTCGATTGACAGCGCGGCGGCCCAGAAGAAGCCGCCGGCGCTGAACTCCGGGATGTAGGGGAAGCGCGAGAGCCCGGACGCGAAGGAGACGAGCGCCTTCTGGTTCCAGTACTGCCGGCGCGTCGGGTACATGTCCGGGCCGTGGAAGTCGAGAATTTTTTCCAGCTCGGTGTAGTTGTTGGGCGGCACGTCGTGGCCGACCGGGTAGTTGTGAAACACCGGGATGCCCGTGATGCCCCGGTCCTCCCACATCCGGCGCAAGCGGCGGAGCGCGTTTTGCATGTAATGCTCCTTGAACGCGATCCAGTCCAGATAGAACGGCAGGTCCTCCTTGCTCGACGCCTTGAGCTCGCGCGGCGGCTCGACGAGAGGTAGCGCCGGCATCTTGCCGGCATCCTGTTGCCGGCCGGAGGCCGGCGCTACGTCTCCGTGCTTTTCCGCCATGAATTTTTGCCAGAGCTTCACGGCGTCGGGATGATAGTCTTGGTCCCAGGCCGAGGTGCGGAACATGTTGGAGAACTCGTTGTCCACCTGGATGGCCACGATGTTGCCGCCCTGCGGCGCGAGATGCGGCTTGAGCACCGGCGCCAGCGCATCGAACCAGAACCCGACCTCGTCGTAGAAGGCTTCGGCCGCGTAGCTCGGCGCGGGCCACATCTTGGGCGGCGGCGGCAGCCACACGGGATCGCCGTCCACCGATACCGCCAGGCACTCGGGCCGGCGCAGCACCCGCTCGGGGTAGCCGAAGCAGGTGAGCTCCGCGTTGATGTGCGGGCCGGGCCGGACGATCAGCTTGAGCCCGCGGTCGCGGCAGGCCCGGATGAACTCATCGAGAGAGCGCGTGCGGTCCCGCTCCCCGAAATCGAACCGGCCTTTTTCGAGCTCGTGCACGCTCCAGGGGACGTAGGTCTCGACGATCCCGAAGCCCAGCTCCTTGACCAGGTCCAGGATCGGCTCCCACTTCTCGCGCGCGATCCGCCAATAGTGCATGGTCCCGCTGATCATGGGCAGCAGCTCGTCCCCCATCATCAGACCGCCGCGGGCAACCTTGATTTCCATCACCGCTCCTTTCAACTAAACCGCCGGGCTTTAATTGTATAGCGCGGCGGGGAGGCTTAAGTCAATTGGTCACGTGTGCTGGATTAGATGATCCCGGCGCTTACGCAGGACCGGATGATGGCGTCCACGCCGGGGCTTGCGGGGATGTCGAAGAAGGAGAGGCCCTCGACGTCGAAGCGGCGGATGGTGTCGTCCTCCGGCGCCGTCCCGATGAGCGGGATGCCCGGCGGAAGCGATATGGACTCGAGTTCGCGCGGCGAGCGCAGGCGGTTAACCAGGAGCCCGGTTGCGTTGACCGCGGCCAGGCCCGTGGCGGCATCGAGTATCTCAACCGCTACCTTCAGGCCCTTGGCCGAGGTGTCGGAAACCAGGAGCAGGTAATCAACCTTGCTCATCACCTGGCGGCTCACCTGCTCGACCCCCGCCTCCGCGTCAATCAGCGTGAGATCGAAGCCGCCGGCCAGGAGCTCGAGCGCGTTCTTGAGCAGGGTGTTGACCGAGCAGTAGCAGCCGGCCTCCTCGGGGCGGCCGATGGCGAGGAATGCCAGCGGCCCGCGCTCGCCCACGGCCTCCATCATCAGGTAATCCAGGGACAGGGCCAGGTCGCGCCGGCTGCTCCCGCCCTCCTTGATCTCGCCGATGATCTCCTGGCGCACCTGGTTCATGGTCCGCCGCGCGGCGATGCCCAGCGCCATCGAGAGCCCGCCGGCGTGGTCGGCGTCCACCAGGAGCACGCGCCGTCCGCCCCGGCGGCACAGCTCGGAGGCCAGTATGGCGGAGACCGTGGTCTTGCCCACTCCCCCCTTGCCGCACACCGCGACCACGCGGCTCATGTCGCGCTCCTCTTCACCATCCGCTCCCGGATCTTCTTGAGCTCGATGGCCTCAGCGCACACGTCCGAGTACTCGCACTCCGCGCAATCGTAATTCATCTCCTCGTACATCTTGTTGAGCGCGCCGGCGATGCGGCCGGTCTCGCGGGCCGGGGCCGTAAGCGCTTCCAGATCGGGCTTGCCCGAGGTCACGAATACGATGCGGGCCGAGCGCACGAACTTGACGGCCTTGAGTTTTTGGAGCAGGGCGGCGCCGAGGTGGGCCAGGGAAAAGCCGCGCGCCCGGGCCTCCCTGCTCACGCGGTACCAGAAGCTCTGCCGGCTGGGCATGGCCCGCGCCATGACGCCTGTGAGCTTCACCCCGTAGACCGCATCTTTGAGCTCGCGGTAGCACTCGTACTCCTCGCCGAACTCGCCGCTGACCATGACGATCTGGGCGAGCGGCGCGCGGGCCTGCGAGATCGCGTCCACGTCCGGGCCGACGAGGTCAATGCCGTCACCCACGATGCCGGGGTCTGAGGTCCAGACGATGAAGGCGAGCGATCCTTGCAGCGGATGGCCGAGCTCCAGCGCGGTGTCTTCTTCCAGGACCAGGCTCGGGGCCTCGGGCCAGCCGGCACGGGGCGCGAGCTCGATGAGCTCTTTGCGGGCGCGTTTATCGGCGAGGAAAGCGAGGACCGAGCGCGCCTGGGCGTCGAACAGGCCCATGTCAGTCCGTGTCGGCGAGCAGGGCCGCGCCGATGGCCGCGGCGAGCTGCGGGTCAAAGGGGAACTGATGGAAAGTGCCGGGGAGTTTTTGACGGATGATGCGGGTCACCGCCTGAGTGCGGGCCACGCCCCCGGTCAGCGTGTAATGCCCGGCGGATCCGAAGCGGCGTCCCTGCGCCACCACGATCTTGGCCACGGCCGCGCACACGCCCGCCATCACGTCCGGCCGCGACGCGCCGGCGTTGACGTGCGTTATCACCTCGCTCTCGGCGAACACGCCGCACTGCGCGGTGAGCTCGACCGGGCCCTTGGCGGCGGCCGTCTCGCGGTCCACCTCGGACACGTCGAGGTTGAGCTTTTCGCTCATCATTTCGAGGAAGCGGCCGGAGCCGGAGGCGCACTTGTCGTTGCGCATGAAGTTCACGACGTCGCCGTCGGGGTCGAGCAGGAGCGCGGTGATGCTCTGTCCTCCGATGTCAATGGCGAGCTGGACGTCGGGCAGGTAATAGGCTGCGGCCGCGGCCACGCAGGCCACGCCGTCCTCGCAAAGGTCGGCGCCGGGGACCAGGTCCGCGCCCGCGCCGGTGGCCACCAGCCGCTCCACCTTGTTCCGGCTGGCGCCCGCGTCGCTGACCACGGCGCTCAATAGATCTTCGAGCTCGCTCGCCACGTTGCCGGTGGTGCGCGCGATGCGGGAGGCAAGGAGTTTGTCGCCGTCCATGACCACGGCCTTGGCGAAGAGGCTGCCCACGTCGCAGCCGATGGCGATCATGATGCAGCCCCCTTGGCCGCGAGCATGGCCGCGCCATAGGCCCCGATGAGCTGCGGGTCCAGGCTCGGCCGCTCCATCCTGGCACCCAGGATCTTCTCCAGTTCCGCGCGCACGGCCGTGTTCTTGGCCACGCCGCCCGTGAGCATCACCTTGGGCTCCGGCCGCACCCGGCGGGCCAGGGCCACCACCCGCTCCGCCATGGCCCGGCTGATCCCCGCGGCCACGTCCTTTCTCGACACCCCCCGTTGCAGGTAATGGATGACCTCGGTCTCCACGTAAATGGTGCAGCGGTTGCTCATCAGCACCGGCTTTTTCGATTCCAGGGCCAAGGGCCCAAGCTCTTCGAGGCCCACGCCCAGGGTCCGGCTCATCACCTCCAGGAAATGCCCGGTGCCCGCCGCGCACTTGTCGTTCATGACGAAGTTCATGAGCTTGCCCGAGCCGTCCATCTTGATCACCTTGGCGTCCTGTCCCCCGATGTCAATCACCGTGCGCACGGAGGGGTCCACGCAAAACGCCCCGTAGCCGTGGCACGAGATCTCGCTCACGTTCTCCTGGGCCATGCCCGCGGCCTGGACTTGGTCCCGGCCGTAGCCGGTGCTGATGGCCGAGCTGATGTCCCCGGCCCCGATGCCGGCGGACTTGAGCGCGCGGCCCATCACCTCCCGCGCGGAGTCAACCGGGTTCGGAAAAACGTTCATGATCCGGGCGGCCACGACCTTGCCGTCTTTTACGATCACTGCTTCGGCGGTTAAAGAGCCGATGTCAATTCCAGCGTAATACATACAACTTCTCTAGTCGGTTTGGAGAGGTGGAAATGCAGGTCTCACGCCATCTCAGCCTCGGCGCTCTGCTCAGCGCCGTCGGCTTTTTTCCTTCTCCTGATCTTGCGCTTCTTGCCGTCCTTTTTGGCCACCACGTTACTGATGAATTCCTCGATCTGCTCCTGGAGCACGCTCATGGGCGTCATGTTCTTGATCCAGGAGTCGCCCTGCAGCATGAGCATCGGGGTGCCGGTGCGCTTTTGCAGCTCGCTCCTTAGAATCGAGGCCACGCTCCAGGTCTGCTTGCAGGAGTGGTGGCCGCAATAGATCACGCAGTCGGCGCCCAGCTCCTTGACCGCGTGGACCACGTCCTCGGTCCACGACCCGGACATGCTCTCGCCGCCGACCTGCCGGGTCATGGGCATGTTCCAGGCGGCCTCCGCGATGCCCTCGAGCATCGAGTCCATGCTCGCCGTGTCCACCAGCTTGGGGAAGAACAGGTCGAGCCCGTCGCCCAGGTGGCTGTAGCCCTTATCCTCCATCCAGTTGAAGAAGCCGAAGAAATCATAGTAGTAGCTGGTATAGGCCCAGAGACAGCGCGCGACCTCCGCCGGCGCCGGGTACTCGCGCTTGGCCAGCCGCTCCTTGCCGATCTTGACCATGGCCTCCATGGTCCGCACGGCCGCGTCCGTGCCCCACATGGTGAACCGCGTCCCGTAGATGAGCAGCGAGAAAAGATTGGGCACCGGGCTGGGCACGGCCTTTTGCAGGTCCCACAGCTCGTAATAAAGCTCGGTGCAGCGGTTGGCTTTTTCCATCACCGCTCTGAGCCGGCCCTCGTCAAGCTTCTCGCCCAGGAATTCCTCGAGCTGCGCGACCAGGGACTTCATGTATTTTCCATACCATTCGCGGCCGCGGCCGGAGTCGTCGGTGGGCTTCTGCAGGAAGAACTGGGGGATGTCGAGGTAATGCGCCACGAACTCGTGGATCTTGGAGTTGACGTCGCAGCCGCCGGGGGCGCTCTGGATGATGGCGTCGGGCTTGAGGTCGTCGCCGCTCAATATGGAGCCGAGCTCGATGGTGTTGGCGGAGCAGAGGTGGTCGGGCAGCCCGAGGCCCATGGCCACGTTCCAGTAGTCCTCGCCCTGGCCGGGCAGCGCCGAGACGCCGAGGGTGGTGAGAACCTCGCTGGTCAGCGGCCGGGCCTTGGTGAAGGCGTGGATCAGCTCGCTCGGAAAATTGAACGGCACCAGGATGACCTTCTCGCCTCTTTTCCGGGCCCGCTTGGCCGCGAGCATCCATTCCGCGGCCATTTTCAGGAACTCGATGCTGGCGTCGCGGACGTGGGGGGCCATCAGGGCCTTGGCCGCGCTCCTGCCGTCCTCCGGCATGATCTTCAAAGGGACCAGGAGCGGGCCGACCACTTTCAGGACCGGCCGGGGCAGGAGCTCGATGACCAGGAGTTGGGAGGAGAGCTTGTCGAAAAGTCCGGTGGGCATCTTCATTTTCATTTCGCGTCCCCGATCCGTTCCAGGAATGCCTGGACCCTGGTCCGGATCCTTCCCAGGTCCGCCCTGGCGCCGTACTCCTTTTCGAGCTGGAGCACCGGCACCCCCTTCTTTTCCAGGGCCATGCGGAGCTGCACGTTGTCCACGCCGTGAATGTCGCAGAACTTGTTGTGCACCAGCACCACGCCGTCGGCCCGGGCCCGCTCCACCGCGCTGAAGATGAAATCGCGCCGCTTATGGAACTCGTCGAACATGCGCGGGCAGATCTGATTTCCGAGGTACAAGCGGGCCAGGTCCTCCTCCGGCGAGCCTTGTTGCGGAAGCTCCCGGGTCCAGAAGGCGCGCGAGCCGAAGCAGAGCATGTCGGTGACCACCAGGCCGCCCACGTCCTCGATCTCGCGCACGAAATCCACTTCATCGGTGGCGCTGCCGCCCAGGACCAGGCGGGCGCGGGGGGCCGGGACCTCATGCCCCTCCCGCTCGCGGATGATACGATCCAGCTCGGCCTCGAACACATCGGTGGTGCTGGCAGTGGCGGCGAGGAAGACTTCCAGGGCCTCCGCGCCGGTCAGTCCCGGCCGCTCCCGCTCCCGGATGGAGTAGAGCCGGCGCAGCTTGCCCCGGATGCGTTCCTGCCGCTCGATCTCGGCCCGGACCGCGTCATCGTCCACCTCGGCGCCGATGAAGTCGCTCATGGCCCGCCGCATCAGCTTGAGCTCGTCCACGAAAAACGCGAACGAGTCTTTGTCAACAATCTGGGGCACGCGCAGGTAATGGAAGAAGCCGAAGCCCTTGGCGTATTTCCAGTTCTCGATCATGCCGCGCAGGTGGTCGCAGCCGTTGGTCTCGATCATGCCGTCGAGGAAATCGTAGGAGCCGTCGAGCCCGAGCTGGAGGCAGGAGCGGCAGAAGCTGCAGTTGAAGCGGGAGAGGTGGGCGTCGGCGATCTCGGTCTGGGCCGACCCCAGCGCGCGCACCCGGTACGGCAGGACCCCCGCGGCGGCCACCAGCTCCACCGGCGTGGCGATGCAGGTGTAGCCCAGGACCTTGCCGCCGCCGGCCTTCCACTTCCTGACGTGGTCCGTCTCGAGCGCTCCCGAAAGTTTCCTGATCTCATCCATGATGGCCCTCGATAATATCATGTTGTGGCCAGTACGCCAACATTATGGCGGAAAAAAATTCACACCGGCCCCCGGGACAAAGCTATTCTATTACCATCGGCCGCCTGGGGTTTGCAAGCGACTTGTAAAAAAGGGGAACCGCCTTATATAATTATGGAACTTTGAAAGGGGCGATTGACTCATAATAGCCGAACCATTTTTGTTCGCCCTGACAAAGGACTGATTTTTTAATAAAAGTTGCCAAGACATATATCGGGCACGGGCGGACCATGGTCCTGCCCGAAATCCAGCTATTTCAGAGGAACCGTCATGATTCAAGTCGAAGGCATCAGTAAAAATTTCGGGATGGTCACGGCCGTCAGCAAGGTTAGCTTTGAGATCGCCAAGGGCGAGGTGGTCGGTTTCCTGGGCCCGAACGGCGCGGGCAAGACCACGATGATGCGCATCCTGACCGGGTACATGCCGGCGGACGAGGGCACGGCCAAGGTCGCGGGCCACGACGTGTTCGAGGAATCCATGCGGGTCCGCGAGAGCCTGGGCTATCTCCCGGAGAACGCGCCCCTGTACCTCGACATGAGGGTGGACGGCTTCCTCGACTACGTGGCCTCCATCCGCGGCATCAAGGGCCAGAAAAAGGCCGACGCCATCAAAAAGATGATCGCGGTCTGCGGACTCGGGGGCGTGATCAAGAAGCAGATCGGCGAGCTGTCCAAGGGCTACAAGCAGAGGGTCGGCCTGGCCCAGGCCATGATCCACAACCCCGACATCCTGGTCCTCGATGAGCCGACCTCCGGCCTCGACCCCAACCAGATCCGCGAGATCCGGGCGCTGATGAAGGAGCTCGGACGCGAGAAGACCGTCATCCTCTCCACCCACATCCTGCCCGAGGTCGAGGCCACCTGCGGCCGGGTGATCATCATTGACAAGGGAAGAGTGGTGGCCGACGGCACCATCGAGGCCGTGACCAAGAAGAGCCGGGGCGGTAACGTCCACGTAATCATGGTCCGCGGCGACAAGGACAGGATCGAGTCGGGCCTCAAGACCATCCCGGACGTGGTCTCCTTCCAGGCCGTGGGACAGGAGGGGAGCCTGTGGCGCTACGAGATCGTCGGCCGGGAGGGCGTGCACCTGGGAGAGCAGATCTTCCGCATGGCCGCCGATTCCGGAATATCGCTCGCCGAGCTCAGGCGCGAGAAAACCTCGCTGGAGTCCGTGTTCCAGCAGATGACCGAGGGAGAGAAGGAGTAGGTAGCAGATAGTAGGTAGTAGGCATGGTAAACAGCGATTCCTCCGATCTACTACCTACTATCTACTATCTACTTTCCGTATCAAGGAGGGAGTCGTGATGGACCGGGTATGGGCGATCTTTAAAAAGGAGTTCACGGGCTATTTCAATTCGCTCATGGCCTATTTTTTCCTGGTGGTGTTCCTGACCGCGATCAACGTCCTGTTCATGTGGGTGATGTTCTTCCGGAGCCGGACGCCGGCGATGGGCGAGTACTTCGAGCTCGCGATCATCGGGTTCTGGCTGTTCATCCCGGCCATCACCATGCGGATGTGGGCGGAGGAGAAGAAGCTCGGGACCCTGGAGCTGTTGATGACCTTGCCCGTGCGCGACGGCGAGGCGGTGGCGGGAAAGTTCCTGGCCAGCCTGGCCTTCCTGGCGCTCACCCTGCTCCTGTCCTTGCTCACCATCCCCACCGCGCTGGCCTACGTGGGCAGCCCCGACTGGGGGCCCATCATCGGCGGTTACGCCGGGCTCTTCCTGTTGGGCGCGAGCTTCATCGCCGTGGGCCTCGCCATCTCCAGCATGACCGAGAACCAGTTCATCGCCTTCCTCTTAACCAGCATCATCTGCCTGGCGCTTTTGGGGATCGCGGAGCTTTTCCAGCTCGTGCCCCTGCCCGGGTTCGTGCTCAGCCTGGTCACGTACCTGGACGCGGGCTCGCACTTCGACAGCATCGGCCGCGGCGTGATTGACTCCCGCGACGTGGTCTATTACCTCTCGGTCATCGGCTTTTTCCTGTTTTTGAATTACCGCGCGGTCACGAGCCGCAGGTGGAAGTAAGAAAGGAGCGGTCATGGCCACGGACAAGAAACTGTCGTACAGCATGGGGTCGTGGGCACTGCTCGCGGCGGCCGTCGGCATCATCTTCATCGTGAACTTCTTCTCGGACCGGGCCTTCACCCGGCTGGACCTGACCCGGGGCGAACAGTTCACCCTGAGCCAGTCCAGCAAGGACACGCTGGCCAAGCTGCCCGACATCGTCACCATCAAGGCCTATTACAGCTCGAACATCCCCAGCCCCATCAACCAGTGGACCCAGGAAGTGAAGGACCTGCTCCGCGAGTACCAGGCCTACGGCAAGGGCAAGGTCAAGCTCGAGATCGTTGACCCGGCCGGCGACCCCGCCGCCCAGGAAGAGGCCGGCAAGCTCAACATCAACCCGGTCGAGCTGCCGGTCGTGAGCATGGACCAGCAGACCAGACTGAAAATCTACGCCTCCATCCACATCCAGTACCTCGACAAGTCAGAGACCATTCCCAACGTGGTCAACACCGACACCCTGGAATACGACCTTACCTCCGTCATCAACCGCCTCACCTCCGACAAGTCAACCGCCATCGGGCTGCTCAACCTGGACAAGGAGCGCAAGCTGCGCGACGAGTTCCAGCCCCTGATCGAGGCCCTGGAAAAAGAGTTCAAGGTGGAGGACGTGGAGCTCACGGACAACAAACCGATAGACAACCAGGCCATCAGCGTGCTCCTGGTGCTGAACCCGTTCCGCATCTCCGGGCGCGCCCTCTTCGAAATTGACCAGTACATCATGCGCGGCGGGCAGGTCATGTTCCTCACCGACGGCGCGCAGGTCTTCCTCCAGCCCGGACAGTTCGGCGCGCCCATGCCCTTCTACGCCATGGCCATGAACGAGCAGTACGACCAGCTCGGGCCCATGCTGCAAAGCTACGGGGTCAAGCGCAACTACGACCTGGTCATGGACAATCAGCATGCCAATTATCCGATCCTCGGGCCGCTCGGCACGCCCTACCCTCTCTTCCCCCTGATTGACATGACCAAGGGCCAGGTCGAGCACCAGATCACCCGCGGACTCGACCACCTCATCTTCACCTGGGCCAGCTCGCTGGACGTGCAGAACCTGCCCGAGACCGTCAAGGCCGTCAAGCTGGTCGTGACCTCACCCGAAGCCTGGGTCCAGGCCGGCCAGCAACTCGTGGTGGACCCCTCGCAGAAGCCCACGCCGCCGATGCCCTTCCCCGGGATGGGACCGGGCGAGCGGACCCTGGCCGTGCTCCTCTCCGGCCAATTCAAGAGCTACTTCGCGGGCAAGCCCTTGCCCGCCGTCGAGGCCGGAGACACCGCCGCGCCCGAGCCGGCCGAGCGCAAGGACGAGAGCCCGGACACCAACATCCTGGTCACCGGCTGCTCCCGCTTCGTCTCCGCGCAAAACCCGCTGCGCTCCGAGCAGTCCTTAAGCTTCATCGTCTCCGCCGCGGAATGGATGACCGGCGGATCGCGCCTCTCCGACATCCGCAACCGCAAGGCCGAGCTTAAGCCCGCGAACCTGGACTCGATCGCCAAGTTAGTCGTGGTCCTCGGAGTCGCACCCTTTCTGGCCCCCCTCGGAATCATCATCTTCGGGGTGGCACGATTTACGATCAAGCGCTCCCAGCGCAAAAAATTTCTGGAGAGTGTGGAGCCATGAAACCGAAACAGACCATGATCCTGCTGGCCGTCGTGGCCGCGGTCATCGCGGGCATCGCGGCCTATCAGTACGTGCTGGTGCCCCGTGAGAAGGCCAAGCATCAGGAGGAGGCGCTGCTCTTTCCCGGCTTCGACCCGGCCAAGGCCGCCGGCATCGAGATCAAGCGCGGCGACACCGTCTCCGCCCTCTCCCGGCCGGCCTCCGGCGACACCGCCTGGGTCGTCGTGAGCCAGGGCAACTACCCCGCGGACCCCGAAGCCGTGAAAAACGCGCTTGACATGCTCAAGGGACTCAAAGAGACCACGCCCGCCTCCGAGGAGAAGCAGAGCTTTGAGCGCCTCGGCGTGGATGAAAAGGGGCTGCGCGTCACGGTCAAGGCCGGCGAATCCGTGATCGCCGACCTGATCGTGGGCAAGCAGGGATCGAGCTGGGGCACCAACTTCGTGCGCAAGCCCGACGCCGATAACACCTGCCTCGTCTATGAGAACCTCGCCGGCGCCTTTGATAAAAAAGGGACCGGATGGCGGGACAAGAAAATCTTCGCGGCCAACGCCGACGACATCACCGGGATCAAGCTGACCAAAACGACGGGTCCCGCCGCCGGGACCACGGCCCAGCCCGTGACGGAGACCATGGTGCTGAGCAAGGACAAAGCCACCGGCGACTGGGGCCTGGTCACGCACGGCGACTCCGTGGAACCGCTCGACCAGGACAAGGTCGCCGCCGTGGCCCGTAACCTGGCCGCGCTCTCCGTGGCCGAGTTCGAGAAGCTGTCGCCCGCCGACGCCGGACTCGATAACCCGGCGATGAAGGCCGAGTTCACCATGACCAGCGGCAAGACCTATACCCTGCTCGCGGGCAAGAAGCAGGAATCAAAGTACTACGTGAAACGGCCCGACCGCGACGCGGTCATGTCGGTCTATCAATACAACGTCACCAACATCTTCAAGGACGCCGACGCGCTCAAGCCCCTGCCGGGGGGAGCAGCGCCGCCGCCCGAATTCGACATGAGCAACATGCTGCCCGCGCCGCCGCTCGGTCAGCCCGGCCCCGGGGGAATGCCTGCCCCGGCCGAGGGCCTGACCCCTTAGTCGGCGCGGCAATAATACATAATTAGGTCAGGGGCGCGGCCATCCGCGCCCCTGACTGTTTCAGTAATTTTTTTCAAGCGCAAAGGCGCAAAGGGCGCAAAGAAAAAGGAACGGACATTATTTTATTTCCTTTGCGCTCTTTGCGCCTTTGCGCTTATCATCATCTTCCATTACATTATCCTGACCCGGCCGAGGCAGGGGAAAAAGCAGGGGAGGAACAAGATGGAGATCAAGACCTTCGGAGTCGCGGGCGCGGGCCAGATGGGGAACGGCATCGCCCAGGTCGCGGCGCAGGCCGGCCTTTCCGTGGTCATGAGCGACGTCTCGATGGCGCTCGCGGACAAGGGCAAGGACCAGATCGCGAAGAACCTGGACCGCCAGGTGAAGAAGGAGAAGATCACGGAGGCGGACAAGGCCGCCATCCTGGCGCGCGTCAAGACTGCCGACTCGCCCCAGGCCCTGTCCGCCGCCGAATTCGTGGTGGAGGCCGCCACCGAGAACGAGGCGCTCAAGAAAAAAATGTTCGTTGAGCTCGATCAAGCCTGCCGGCCCGGCGTCATCCTCGCCACCAACACCTCGTCCATCTCCATCACCAAGATCGCCGCCGCCACCAAAAGGCCGGGGCTGGTCATCGGCATGCACTTCATGAACCCGGTCCCGGTCATGCGGCTCGTCGAGATCATCGTCGGCATCGCCACCTCCCGAGATACTTTCCAGGCTACCCGGGACCTTAGCATCAAGCTCGGCAAGACCCCCGTCGAGGCCAACGACTATCCCGGCTTCATCAGCAACCGCGTGCTCATGCCCATGATCAACGAGGCCGTGTACTGCCTCATGGAGGGAGTGGGAACCGCCGAGGCCATTGACCAGGTGATGAAACTCGGAATGAACCACCCCATGGGGCCGCTCACCCTGGCCGACCTCATCGGACTCGACACCTGTCTCGCCATCCTCAACGTGCTGCACCAGGGCCTGGGCGATCCCAAGTACCGGCCCTGCCCCCTGCTCAAAAAATACGTGGACGCCGGATGGCTGGGAAGAAAAAGCGGCAAGGGGTTCTACGATTACTCCGAGAAGTGAAAAGTTTTATTTTCGCACCGAGGCACGGAGCACACGGAGTTTAAGACCAAGAATAATTATTCTTTTCTCTGTGTCCTCTGCGCCTCTGTGCGAACCAATGTGTTTCAACACCACAACCGGCGCCGGAAATGGTTAACTATCAGGAATGGAAAACCGAGCGGGACAACTGGCGCCGGCTCAAAACAGAGGTTGACTCTTTAAGCCGCGACATGGTGGAGGGAAAGATCGCGGACCAGGACGAGTTGCGGGCACGCATCGAATCCGCCCGGGAGCTGTGCCGAAAACTCTTCCCGGACCGGACCGCGCTCTTCGAGATGATCTACCCGGGCCGTTTTATGAGACAGTGGGATGAGTTCAGGCGGGAACAATGATCCGCGGGGGGCGTTCAGGGACCGGGCCCGGGCCTTGGCGCGCCACGAATTCCCCCGATTGTTTTTCGGCCTTCCCTGTTATATATCTAATACATAGGTCTTATCATGATTGACACCGCTCGGATATTCAAGCTGAAGATGACCGCGGAGGAGGTCGAGAAGTTCCAGGCCTTTTTCATGGACAACTCCGGCCTGGTCTTCGAGGGCAGACGCATCCAGGAGATGGAGCGCGCCATTGCCCGGCGCATGATCGAGCTCGGGTTCTCGTCCTTCAGCGCTTACCACGACTACGTCTCCGGCACCCGGGAAGGCAAGGACGAGCTCAACGACCTCGTCATCTCCCTCACCGTGGGCGAGACCCAGTTCTTCCGCACCCCCGACCAGTTCGCCGCCCTGCGCAAGTACGTGCTCCCCGAGCTCATCCAGCGCCAGCGCCGGAACAACCTGGAGCTCCGCATCCTCTCGGCCGGCTGCGCCACCGGCGAAGAGCCCTATTCCCTGGACATCATGCTCAACGACCTGGTCCCGGACCTCGATTCCTGGAACGCCTCCATCACCGCCTGCGACATCAACCGCGAGTTCCTGCGCGCCGCCCAGGAAAGCATTTACAGCGAGCGCAAGCTCCGCCTCGTTGACCCCGTGACCCGGGAGCTTTACTTCGAGCGGCTGGCCAAGAACCGCTGGAAGGTCGGCCCGGTCCTCCGCAGGAGGATCGAGTGGCACAACTTCAACATCACCGCCGATAACTTCGCGCCCCTCGCCAAGGGCGCCCGCTTCCATCTCATCCTCTGCCGCAACGTCCTCATCTACTTCAACCTCAAGACCATCAAGAAGGTGATCGAGAAGCTTTACGAGCACCTCGAGCCCGATGGATACCTCATGCTCGGATACTCCGAGACCCTCTTCAAGATCAGCGAGGCCTTCCAGAGCGTGCACACCCCCGAGGCCTTCTTCTACCTCAAGACCGGCGCGCCCGCGCGGCCGGTCCACTCCCTTCCCGAAAAACCCGAGCCTTACGAGCGCCGCGAGTTTCTCGAAGTCCTGGCCTCGCGGCAACACCCCTGGGTCGAACAGGCCAGGGCCGACGGCGCCAACGAGACCTCGAAATTTCTCAAGCTGCTCGCCTCCCGCAACACTCCGCCGCCCGGCGACGGCGCCTCCGCCCGGCCCATGAGCGAGCGCGCCGGCGCGGGACCGGCGCCGCTATCTCCGCCTCCCCCCGCGCCCCCGGCCCGGCCCGCGCCGCCGCCGGCAAAGGCGCGGCATGAGAGCCAGGACGAGATGTACGAGGAGGCCCTCAAGCTGTTCGCGGAGGAGCGCTTCGACGAGTCGCGCCGCAAGTTCGAGGAGATGGAGCGCCATGACCCGTGCTCGGCGCGTGCCCACCTCGGACTCGGACTGCTCTACGCCAACCTGGGGGTGGAGGACCGCTCGCGCGAGCTGGCCGAGAAGGCCCGGAGCTACAACGACCTGCTCCCGGAGATCTATTTCCTGCTCGCCCTGCTCGACGAAAAGAACGGACAGGTGGAGCGGGCCGTGGAAAATTACCAGCGCGTGATCCTGCTCGCACCCGATTTCGCCGTGGCCCACTTCAACCTCGCCAACCTGCACCTCAAGCTCCGCCGCCACCGCGACGCCCGGCGCGAGTTCAAGAACACCATCGTCATCCTGGAGCGCGACCGCGACAACAGCTCGCTCCGGTTTTCCGGCGGGCTCACCCGCGAGTCGTTGATCCGGTTTTGCGAGATGCAGACGGAATAGGCCCCGCCAAGGACCGCAAGGCGGCGGGGCAGGCCCGAGGGGAGGATTAAATGGCTGACCAGGACCTGGAAAAAAGCAAGATCGAGGAGCTTGACCCGGCCAAGATCATCGAGGAGATGCGCGAGGAATACTGGAAGGGAATAGCCCAGGCCGAGGACGAGACCGAGCAGCAGAGGGTCCAGCTCCTGGTCGCCGAGGTGGCCGGAGAGAAGTTCGCCATGGACGCCGTGCTCTGCCGCACCATCACCAAGTTCGGATACGTCACCCGCGTGCCCCGGACCCCCGCATTCATGCTCGGCGTCATCAACCTGCGCGGACAGATCATCCCCGTCATTGACTTAGCCGCCCTCTTCCGCCTCCCCGCCGGCAATCAGCGCCAGCTCAAGCCCCGCCTGGTGGTGGTGGAGGTCGAGGGATCAAGGACCGCCTTTCTGGCGGACCGGATCGAGGGAATTGACTTCATTGACCTTAGCCGCGTCCGCGAGTCCGAAACCATCTCGTCGCCCGTCAAGGCCGAGTACATCAAGGGCCACGTGGCGCCCCGGGAGGACGAGGGATGGATGACCTACCTCGACGTGGTCAAGATCATCGAGGGGCCCGAGCTCTCTTTCGGCAGGAAATAGGTGAAGGGCGTGCTCAAACTGTCAATATTGGCCGTTGACGACAGCCCGGTGATCACCGAGATGATCCGGGACGCCTTCTCGGCCGAGGGCTACAAGGTCATGGTCGCCCAAGACGGGGCCCAGGCCCTGCGCATGGCCCTGGAGAACAATCCCGACCTCATCATCGCCGACATCAGCATGCCGGGGATGGATGGATGGGAGCTGTGCTCCCAGATCCGCCTCAACCCCTTCACCTCCTTCATCCCCTTCATCTTCCTCACCGCCCGCACCGAGGCCCCGGACCGCATCCGCGGACTCCAGATGGGAGCTGACGACTACCTCACCAAGCCCTTCGAGATGGACGAGCTCATCGCCCGCGTCCACCTCATCTTCCAGCGCATGCGCAAAACCCAGGAGTCAATGCTCGTCCGCGGCCAGCGCACCCTCTCCGGATCCACCAAGGAAATGGCCCTGCCCGACCTCCTGCAGCTGTTCGGCTTGAACCAGAAAACCGGACTGCTCCGCATCAGCAAGCTGGGGCTGCCCACCGGACGCATCGCCTTCGAGAACGGCAAGGTCATCAAGGCCGAGCTCGGCCCGGCCCGCGGCGAGAAGGCGCTGTACCGCCTGCTCCGCTGGGAGGACGCGCATTTCGACGTGGAGCCGCTGCTCAATGACGAGCGCGACCCGGGCCTGCCGGTGTCGGTGGAGGAGACCCTGCTCGAGGGCATCCGGCAGATGGATGAGATCGCGCAGATGGAAAAGGACCTGGGGCTCGCCAACAAGCGATTGAGGGTCGCGGCGCCGCCGCCCGAGTCCGGGCTCAGCCCCCGTGAGGCCGAGCTGCTGCGCGCCGCCAGCGGAGCCTCGAGCCTGCCCGAGCTCCTCGACGCCCTGCCCTGGACCGATTTTGAAATCTACCGCATGATCTCCTATTTCATGCGCAAAGGAGTCATCGCCGCCGGCTAGGCCTGCCAGCCGGCCAAGGCGCATTGCCATGGATGATAAGAGGAAAAAATATCTGAAGATTTTCAGGGCCGAGGCCGAGGAGCACATCTCCGCCATCAACAACGGCCTCGTCCTCGTCGAGCAGGGCAAGCATAGCGCTGAGGTCATCCACGACATCCTCCGCGCCTCCCACACCCTCAAAGGCTCCGCCCGCATGCTCGGACTCGAGGAGATCGGGGACATCGGCCACAAGATGGAAGACATCATGAAGGCCGTGGAGTCCGGCGAGCTGGTCCCGTCGCCCGAAGTCGTGGACCGCCTGCTCGAAGGCGCCGACTGCATCGCCAAACTTCTTGAGCCCGACGTGGAGCTGGCAACCGTGGACAGCAAGGCCGTGATCGCCCGCCTCGTCTCCGCGATGCAGAAGCAGGCTCCGGCGCCGGAACCGCCGCCCAAGGAGGGCAAACCGAAGAAATTCCGGGACAAGGCCCGGGAGCCGGAGCCGAAAAAAGCGGAAACCACGACGCCCTCCTCTGGGCCCGGCCAGGCCCCGGATGAAAAAACGGCGCCCCCGGCCGAGTCCGCGGAGCCTGCTCCCGCCGCCAAGCAGAAGTCGGACACGCTCCGCGTCCAGGCCTCGCGCCTCGACAATCTCATTGATTACTCCGGCGAGCTCCTTATCAACCGCATCAAGCTGGAAACCAAGACCTTCAGCGCCAAGAGCATCCTCATGACCCTCACCGACCTCATCAACGGCTTCGAGGCGCTCACCCAAAACGGCGGCCGCAGCGCGGCCAAGCAAAAGCTCCAGGAGCTGCGCAACTTCTGCCACGAGTTCGTCCAGGAGTTTATCGAGGACGTGATCGAGCTCGGCGTCAACGTGCAGGAAATCCAATCCAGCGCGCTCCAGCTCCGCATGACCCCGGCCTCCGACCTCTTTGACGAGTTCCCCCGCCTGGTCCGCGACCTGGCCCGCGACATGAACAAGGAAATACGCCTCGAGATCCGCGGCGAGGATACCGAGCTCGACAAGCGCCTGCTCGAACAGCTCCGCGGGCCGCTCATCCACCTGATCCGCAACTGCTGCGACCACGGCATCGAGCCGCCCGCCGCGCGCGAGGCCAGGGGCAAGCCCCGCCAGGGCGCCATCACCGTCCAGGCCTATCACCAGGGGTCGTCCGTGCTCATCGAGGTCGGTGACGACGGCGCCGGCATGGACGCCGCCCGCATCCGCGAGGTGGCGGTGGCCCGCGGCATCATTGACGAGCGCGCCGCCCGTGAGCTCACCGACGACGAGGCCTATTACCTCACCCTCCGCCCCGGCTTCTCCACCAGCAAGCTCATCACCGACATCTCCGGCCGCGGCGTCGGACTCGACGTGGTCAAGACCAACGTCGAGGCCCTGCGCGGAGACCTCGCCGTCCGCTCCGTGCCCGGAAAGGGCGCCGTCATCGAGATGCGGCTGCCCCACACCGTATCCATTATCGAGGCCCTGATTATCGTCCAGGGCGGCGACGTATACGCCATCCCCTTGACCGCGGTCGAGGAGGTGGCCCGCATCACCGTCAAGGACCTGGTCATGGACCGCGGGAGAGAAGCCGTCACCATCCGCGGCCGCCTCCTCTCCCTGGTCCGCCTCTCCGACCTGCTCGGCCTCGCCCCGCTGAAAGGCGACGAGGTCGAGCTCAAGTCCGCCGAGGACATGATCACCGCCGTGGTGCTCCGCTTCAGAAACCAGCGCCTCGCCCTCCAGGTGGACAAGGCCATCCGCGAGCAGGAGGTCCTGGTGAAAAGCCTGGGCGCCCAGCTCGCCCGCGCCCCGCTGCTCTCCGGCGCCACCATCCTCAGAAAAGGCGAGCCCGCCCTCATCCTCAACGTCTTCGACATCTTCGCCGAGGCCGGGCGCATCGAGGGCAAGGGCATCCTCGAAATGATCGCCGCCCGCGAGAAGCAGGAGCGGCCGCCCCGCGTCCTGGTGGTGGACGACTCCATTACCACCCGCACCATCGAGAAGAACATCCTGGAGCGCGAGGGCTACGAAGTGGTGACCGCGGTCAGCGGCGAGGAGGCCCTGGTCGAGGTCGAGCGGTCCGACCCCATGTTCGACGTCTTCGTGGTGGACGTGGACATGCCCGGCATTGACGGCTTCGACCTCACCGAAAGGCTCCGCGCCGGGGCCAAGACCAAGGCCATACCCGTGATCATAGTGACCTCCCGGACCTCCGACGAGGACAAACGACGCGGCATCGCGGTCGGCGCCCAGGCCTATATCGTCAAGGGATCGTTCGACCAGAACGTTCTCCTCGACACCGTCAAGAGCTTGATCGGGGAATGATGTGAATAGAGGAAAGATAAGGGTACTCATCTCCGACGATTCCGCCGTCGTCCGCGAGATTTTAAAGGACATGATCTCGGGAGAGCCGGACCTCGAAATCGCCGGCGAGGCCATGAACGGAAAGCAGGCCGTCGAGCTGGCGGAGTCCGAGCGCCCCGACATCATCACCATGGACGTGCTCATGCCCGTCATGAACGGACTCGAGGCCGTCGAGCAGATCATGGCCTATACCCCCACCCCCATCCTCGTCTTCAGCAGCGCCCTCGACGACAAGGAAATGGACGTGGCCTTCCAGGCCATCGCCCGCGGCGCCCTCGACGTCCTGGAAAAACCCAAGGTCCCGTCCGGAGACCAGTACGAGCGCATCCGCCGCGACTTCCTCGACAAGCTCCGCATGCTCTCCCGCATCCACGTCATCCCCCACCTGCGCGGCAAGAGAAAAAAGAACCGTTATGGCGCCCCGGAACCTGAAGCAACACCGCCACCCCGGCGCGCCGAGCCCGCCGCGGCCCACGAGTCCAGGCCCGCTCCCGCGTTGAGCCAGCGCGCGCCCGAGCCCCGGCCGGGCGGCATGGACCAGGCCGCCCCCGAGCCGGAACCGTTCGATAAAGAGGTCGAGATCCCTGAATCATCCCTGGTGCAAACGCCGCCCCGCGGGGCCGTCCGCAGGAAGATGGTCGCCATCGGGTCCAGCACCGGCGGGCCCAAGGCCCTGGTCCAGATCTTCCGCCGCATCCCCGCCGGCTTTCCCCTGCCCGTGCTCACCGTCCAGCACATCGCCCCCAGCTTCGCCCCCGGCCTGGTGTCGTGGCTCAACCGCGAGTCGCAGCTATCCATCGTGCTCGCCCGCGATCGGACCCGCCCCGAGCCCGGCACCGTTTACATCTCGCCCACCGGCGTGCACATGGTGGTGGACAAGGGCATGATCCGGCTCACCGAGACCCCGCCCGTGAACTCCTGCCGGCCCTCGGTGGACGTGCTCTTTATTACCGTGGCCGAGAGCTTCGGCGAGTACGCCGTGGCCGTGCTCCTCACCGGCATGGGAAGGGACGGCGCCGAGGGAATGAAGGCCATCAAAGACCGCAAGGGAAGGACCATGATCCAGGACCAGGCCACTTCCGTGATCTTCGGCATGCCCAAGGCCGCCCTCGAGCTGGGCGCCGCCGACGAGGTCGTGCCCCTGTCCAGGATACCAGAGGCCATTGTCAGGGCCTTGAGATGAGAGACCCGGGAAAGAGGGAGTTACCATGAAGCACATGAAAAGCAAAGCAATGTTCGCGGCCGCGCTGGCAGCCGCCATCATCATGGCCGGATGCGCCAAGCCGGTCCAAGAGAAAAAGCCGGAAACAGACGCCGGGCCCAAGCACGAATACAAGGACATCAAGCCCGCGGTTTACGACGTGCCGCCCGGAGTCGCCGCCGCCCTGCCCGGACTCCTGAACGACAAGGTCTACGTCTACCGCGAGATCGCCCCTACCCTGAACCTCGTGGCCTATGCCCCCAACTACTCGCTCCCCAAGGCCCCGCTCATGGCCGCGCAGGCCTTCGAGGCGCTCGCCGCCGTCCCGGAATTCCGCCGGGGCATCGAATTCTGGATCATCCAGATCCAACCTCCCGCCGGCGCCGAGCAGGTCCCCCAAAAGCCCGGGGAAGCCGCGGCTCCGCAAAACTCCGAGGTCTTCGTATGGGGAGTGAAGCCGTCCGAGGTTGACGAATATCTCAAATCCAAGGACCTGCTCTCCTTTATCAGCAACTCCGAATACCTGCTGGTGAACGATGAAAACATCCCCAAGGGAGAAGCCAGGGCAAAACTGTTCCCCGGGCTGGCGCCGCCTCCGCCCCAGCCCGCGCCCGGCGACACCGCCGGCCAAGGCCTCGCGCCGGCGCCTCCCGCTCCCGCGCCGCAAGAGGGAGACACGGCCAATCAATAGATCGAGGGAACCAATCATGTCCGACACCATCATCACTGAAATGGCCGAGTGGGCCGCCGCCCTGGAATACGAGCAGGTCCCGGAGCGCGTCCGGGAAAAGGCCAGGCTCCAGCTCTTCTCCGTGCTCGGCGCCATCCACGCCAGCTCCCGCCACGAAATCGGCAAGGCCATCACGGCCGCCGTTGGGAGCTGGGCCGGAGACGGGCCCTGCACCATCATCCCCTCCGGCCGCCGCGCCGACCTCCTCTCCGCCGTCTATGCCAACGCCGCGCTCTCCATCGCCCTCGATTACGACGACTACCTCCTCTTCGGACACACCGGCCACAGCGCCGTCTGCGTGTCCCTGGCCATGGCCGAGCGCGAGAAGCGATCCATGAAGGCCGCCCTCGCCGCCCAGGTCATCGCCAACGAGATCGAGGGACGCATGGGAGCCGGCGTGGTCATGGGTCCGCACAACGGACAGGCCTGGTCGCACATCCACCTCGCCGGATCCGCCGCGGCCGCATCCAAGCTGATGGGCCTCTCCGCCGAGCAGACCGCGCACGCCATGGCCATCGCGCTCTATCAGCCCACCTACGTGCTCTACCCCGGCTTCATGGGGCCGGACTCCAAGGCCACCACCGCCGCCACCCCGTCCGTCACCGGCGTGCAGGCCGCCATCCTCGCATCCAAGGGCGCCACCGGCCCGCTCGACGTGATCGAGCACCCGCAGGGCTTTCTCGCCCGCTTCTCCTACGTCCCCTCCCCTTTCTTCATCTCCGGGTTCGGCCGCGCCTGGACCACCGACACCCTGGCCTACAAAATCTACCCCGGCTGCGCCTACATTGACACCACCGTGGACGCCGTGCTCAAGCTCCGCGAGCGCTACCGGGAGGAGAACGGACGCGACCTCGATCCCGAAGACGTGAGCGACGTCCTGGTCGAGGCCACCATCCTTACCATCGAGATGGACAACCTCTCCAAAACCGGCGGCGCCTTCGACCCCCTGAACCCCGTGTCCATCAACTTCTCCATCCCCGGCAACGTGGCCATCGCGCTCGGCAAGGGCCGCCTCACCGCCGACGACCTTTCAAAAAAGGCGCTCCAGGAAAACGCCGACATGATCACCGCCATCTCCGGCAAGGTCAGGCTCAAGCACGACTGGGCGCTCACCCTGCGCTTCCTCGAAGCCATGGACCAGACCATCAAGCTCCGCGAGGTCGCGTCAGAGTTCAAGCTCACCCGCCTGGCCGGAATGAGAAGACGGATGCAGGACCAATATCAGAGCTCCATGGGCATCTCCCTCAATGACCTTAAAATCCTCTGGACCGAGCACCCCGAGGTCCGCGCCCGCCTCTGGAAGGGAATCAAGGACCGGATCGGCGCCGCCTTCACCCCCGCAACCCGCCGCGAAAAAGACGGCTACGACCTCGGCCGCTGCCCACTTGACCGCTTCACCATGCCCTTCGCCGCCCGCGTCACCATCACCTTGCGGGGAGGGTTGTCCACAACCTGTCAACAGGATATCCCCTGGGGCGGACCCGGCCATCCCCTTGACAGGACGCGCGAATTCGTGCTAGACAAATACTCTCGCGAAGCAGGGACGAATTTAGAGGATAATAAGATCAAGTCTTTAGTGCAGTCCGTGGAAGGACTGGAAACCAAGCTCACGCTAAAAAAACTTATGGAATACTGTTGCGCCGGCGATTAATGCTCCCACGCTCCCCGCTCATCCGACAAGCTCCCGCTCCAAGCTCCTGATTCCAATGAACAGCTCCTTATGCCGCGAGGCGGTGCCCTGAAATAATGAAAAGATTTTTGACAGGATTAACAGGATGTTCCGGAGCGAGTAGATGCTTATTTTCTTTCGTCCTGTTCATCCTGTTAATCCTGTCAAAAAATATTTTCTGAGCAATACTGCTTTGCCCAGGTTGGGAATAAGGAGAGCAGCATGAAATACCGTGCGGTCTCAAAACTCTTCGAGAAGACCCACACCCGGAGCGAGATCGCGGAATTCTTCCTCAGCACCAGCGCGCACCCGGAAATGGTCATGAAGGTGCTGATCGAGGAAAAACACATGGCTCGGCTCCGCCGGCAGGCGCGCGCCATGAGCCCCGCCGCCGTCCCTCCATCCGTGCCCTGGCGCCACGTCCTCCGCACCGCCTTCATCCTCTCCCTGGCCATGTTCCTCTCCTGCGCCGTCGCCCACAACAACCGCGGGCCCGGGCTCTCCCGGGCCCTCGCCGCCGATGGGCCCGCCGCGCCGGACATTAACATCGAGCCCATGGAGGGCGCGCTCGGCGCCGCCTGGACCACTATCAAGGCCGCGCTCGCCGGAGAGCCGCTGCCCCCGGAGATCGCCGACAGCTTTATCGGCCGCTTGTCACGCGGCGACTGGGCCGGCATCGCCCTGATAGATTCCGCGGGCGAAGTTAAAGCGCTGGCGCGAGACGACGGCTATGAGGCGATGTCGGAATGGGTGGCAAGGCTCGGCGGCATGGAAAAGGAAAACCTGGCCCTCCGCGAGTTCATGGACGCGCTGCAAAAAACCCAGGCCACAAAAAAAATCTACCTCGAAATCAACCTCGCCGAAAACCTCCTCTACGTCAAGATGGGGCCGAAAACCCTCTATAGGTTCCCCGTGGTGACCGGCAAGGGCTACACCTCCCGCGAGTCCGGCCGGCGCCGCGGCTTCGCCACCCCCCGCGGCATCCTTAATGTGAAAAAGAAAGAGGTGAACCCGATCTGGATGCCCCCCGCCTGGAACTGGACCGAGAGAGGCGAAGAAGTCCCCGAATTCCGCTACGCCGTGCGCGGGCACCTCGGCAGGTACCGCCTGAACCTCGGCGGCGGCTACGGAATCCACGGCACCCACAACGGACGCATCAAGCCGGGCAAGTACTCGCACGGATGCATCCGCATGAACGCCAAGAACCTGGAGACCGTCTTCAAAATGAGCGACGTGGGCACCGAGGTGTATATCTACTGAGGCGGCGGCGAGGTGATGAATGCATACGCTCCCGGCCGTCAATCTGGTGTCCATCATCCACCTGGTCCTCTTGAGCCTGTGGGGAGGCGTGGTGGCCACGGAGAGCGTGATCGAGCTCTACCCGTTCCGTAACCGCGCGCTGCATGAGAATTCCATCCGCTTCCATTATTGGATTGACCTGCTGGTCGAGCTGCCCCTGATCGCCGGCGTGGTCGCGTCGGGGGTCGCGCTCGTGGTCCTGGCCTGGCCGCTCACCTGGACCCATGCCCTCAAGATCGCCTGCGCCGCGGTGGCCGTGTCCGCGAACCTCGTCTGCATCGTCTTCGTGCTCCGCCGCGGCAAGTCCCTCGCCGCCGGAGCGCCCGAGCCCGAGCTGTGGGCCGCCACCCGCCGCATCATCATGTGCGCCGTCATCGGCCTCCCCTTCGCCGCCGTCGCCGCCGGGATGGGCTTCTTCCTCGCCTATCACCGGTTGCTCGCGCTCATTTCGGGATGAAGCATTAAGCGTAATAGAACCGCCAAGACGCCAAGAACGCCAAGTTCGGAAAGAGAAAAAATTCTTTTCTTGGACTTGGCGTTTTTGGCGTCTTGGCGGTTTTCTTCCGCTCCCACATCCTGGTCAGTTGCAGTGCATGAACCGCCCCTCGTGGATCACGCAGGACGGCTGGATGCGCTTTTTCACCGGCCGCGCCTGGTTCCAGCAGTCCTTGAGCACGCACTCATCGTCCACCACCTTGAACAGGGTGATGGACGCGGGCCGGCCGGGTTCGAGCCCGCGGCTGAGGCCCATGACCGATGCGGGCGCGGTGGAGGCGCGGGCCATGATGTCTTCGAGCTTCATGCCGATGGCCAGGAACTTGGTGAGCACGTTGGCGAAGCTGATGGCGCGATAGGGCGTGGAGAGCATGTAAAGGTCCGAGCTTATCGAGGTGGGCAGGAAGCCCTGCTCCAGCGCCTTCTCCGCCACCGGGAACGAGAAGCTCTTCACGCCGTGGCCCACGTCGAAGAGCACGCCCCGCGCTGCGGCTTCTCGCGCGTCCGATCTGATTTTTCCCGAGGAATCGAGGATGGTATGGCCGCCGTTCCTGAAGCAGTGGGTGATGATGTCGCCCGGCTTGAGCAGCGGCAGGATCTCCGCGAGCGACGGCGGCGTCCGGCCGATGTGCACCATCACCGGGAGCCGGAGCTCCGCTCCCGCCTCCATGGCCTTGCGCACGTAATACATGGGGTCGTAGTCGAGCATGTGCTCCTTGCTCGCCGTCACCTTGACCCCCGCGATCAGATCCGGATGCGCCTCCTTGAGCTTTACCATCGCCGGAATATCGTCCAGGCCCGGCTCGTTGCCCCCCACCTTCCAGAACCGGATGCCCGGGCGCTTGATGTTGAGCAGGCATTTCACCGGAAGACGCGCCGTGGCGATCACCTTGTCCCGGAGCCTGGCAAAAGTCTCAGATCCGACCGTGCCCACGTCGAGCAGCGCGGTCACGCCCGTGCGCAGCCCGATCTTCTCCGCGTGCGTCCCAATACCGCCGTAACGCAGCGGCAACAGGTGAGTGTGCAGGTCAACCCATCCGGCCGAGGCATGGAGGCCGGAAAGATCGTGCACCTCAACACCGCCTGCGGGAGCGGCTTGAGCCGCGACCTCTTCCTTGCCGGCATCCGTCACCGCCTCGATCTTCCCCGCTCCGATCGCAATGTCCGTCAGCTTCCACGTCCCGTCCCGGAACACCAGCACATTCTTGAGCAGCATGTCCATCAAATCCCTCCGGTCTATGCTAACGGCAGCCATTCTCTTCAGTCAAATCCGCCATGTCATCTCCGGGCCGGCCTGGTCCGGATGCTCTACGAAAAACGGCCGGGTGTCAGCCCGGCCGCTTTCGCAAGATTGTGTGGTATCGGTTGGTTTGGTTAGCTTAGCAAGAGCTTTTGCACTTGCACATGCCCCTTTTCGCCTTCCTTACTTTCCTCATTTTCCCTCTCCTTTTGGTTTATTAGCCGTGGCCACTCCGGGCCTCGTTCAATCCACTGTAGTCTAAGATAGAACGCCGGATTGAATTTGTCAAGAAAAATCGTTAGTTAGCACGCAATAATATTTCGTGCCACGTTTCATTTGCCGCTTCGGGACAGCTCCACATGCCGCAAGGCGGCGCCCTGAAATAATAAAAAGATTTTTGACAGGATTAACAGGATGTTCCGGAGCGAGTAGGTGCTTATTTTCTTTCATCCTGTTCATCCTGTTAATCCTGTCAAAAATTATTTTCTGAGCAGGAAAGGATGCGGCCAAAAACCGCGCCCCGAGCGCCCCCGCGAAGACGGACTTCGGGGCCGCGTCCCGGGATCAGCGGTTGGGCGTCAGGAACTCACCTGGACCTGCGGGTGAGATTGAAACGGCCGGTGATGATTTTCAGGACCCCCGGGCCTTTCAGCTCGGGGCTATCCAGCAGTCCGGTCCATCGGGCCTTCGAGCTGACGCCGAGGCTGATGATGCCGGGGCGGCTGGTGAACGATTTTTGTTCCACGACTTCATTTTGCATGATATTGATCCGGCCGCCGACGACCAGATAAAAGGGCACGGTCATTTCCTCCTCTTCCAGGGCCGTGACCTCCACCTCCGCCGGCTTATAATTCATGCGGAAAAATTCCCGCCCTTCCACCTTCACCGCGCCGTCATAGCCGCCGTTGCCGGACGTGAGGGAAATATCAGCCATGTATTTGGGGTAGCCCATCATCAGGCCGCTGTTGAGCGCCGATTTCGCGCTCACCGGCATTTCGAGCGGAAACCACCCGCCTTTTTGGGGGTCGGTTTTAGAATCCAGTTTGCAGCCCGCCTTCAGGCAGACCGCGGCTTCCTGGTATCCGCCCTCGATTTTCACCGGGAAGGTCTCCTGGAACTCCGAGATGTAAAAATAGATGCGGGGCACCGCCGGCATTTCCAGCTCCGGCGGCAGCAGCGAGCGGTACAACTCCAGCCGGTCAGGCGCCACCGGCAGCCGCAGACGGACCGAGGTCACCTGCCTCGACCCGACCGCAACAACCCCCAAAACTTTTCGCTGGTAAAGCAGTCGGGCCAGCTTTTGCAGCCATTGACTTCTGTACATTGAGACACCCCCTGGAATCTTTCTGACTCGTTATCGCCATTCCCCCCGGATCTGGTCAAAGTTCTGCGCCCCCACGTCCTCGATCCCGATGCGCGCGGGGTCGGCCTGGCCGATGCCGATCTCGGCGGCATAATAAATCTGGACGTTATCCCATACGCTCTTTCTTACATACGGTTTGTTAACCTTTTTTTCCGCTCCATAATACTTTAATACCGCCAGCGCCACCGAATCGCAGGCCACTCGATCCTTACTTGCCAGGATCAGATTAGAATCCACCCACATACTATTCCGGCTGAGTCCGCCGGGACCGCCGTTGACCATGATGGTGGTGGCATCCACGATGTTGATGAAGGGCTTTTTGCACAGATTTAATTCCGCGATTTTTTCGCCGATGTTTTTTGCATGCAGGGCGTCAGGGCCTTTCTGCCAGCGGTCTTCCGGGTGACAAAGGCCGATAAAAGCTTTCAGGCAACACGAAAATTCCGCCGCGGTGACCTCGTGGTTCTTAAGTATCGGCACATTGATCAAATGGTCCGCCTCCGCCACCGCTTTCGGGTAGCGGAACCCTTTGCTCCAGTGACGTTTCCCCGGGGAGAAATGCACGTATTCGCCGCGGATCCAGGGGAATGCCTCGGCGCCCTCCTCCTTGCAGACTCTTGAGTAGCCGCACTCCACCAGGGCCGTTTCATCCGAGAAGGTCCCCCGGTCGCCGACAATGGCATGAGCCCCTCGTTCCTTGACCAGGCGGATCACAGCCCGGATAACCTCCGGATGGGTGGTCACTCTGCCGGTCTTCAGGCCTCCGTTGGAGGGACTCACCATGTTCGGCTTGATAATGACCCGTTGCCCTGTTTCGATTTCGGCCAGACCGCCGGCCGCTTCCACGGCCGCTCGAACGGCTGGTTCGATGGACTTTTCAGACCCCGCCACGGCTACGGTTGCGCGGGGCATCTCGGGATACCGGCGCGTGGGAGGACTGGGGGGAGGACCGAATTCCGTTGCTTTTCTTGCCAGGCTGATTATTAAATCGGGGGTCTTGCCTTTGATGGCCTTGAGAAAATTTTCCAAAAACCCGGGAGTTTCATTAAGAGGGCGCGATTCCTCAGTCGCGTTTTTCACCATTTGATTTGGGTCGTCTTTCATTTACGATTTCCCTTTGCTCTCTTCCCGCCACGCTCCCCGGACCTGATCGAAGTTCGGGACCCGCAGGTCCTCGATCCTGATGTGCGCCGGGTCGGCCTGGCCCAGCCCCAGCTCCGCGGCGTAATAAATCTGGGCCTGGTCCCACACCTTCTTGTCCACGTAGGGCAGCTTCACGCCTTTCTCCTCGCCGAAGCGCCGGAGCGTCGCCAGCGCCACCGAGTCGCACGCCACCCGGTCCTTGGACGCGATGATCAGGTTGGCGTCCACCCAGATGGGGTCATTGCTGAGTCCGTCCGGCCCGCCCCGCACCACGATGCGAAGCGCGTCCACGATGTTGATCGTCGGCTTCTTGCAGAGGTTTAGTTCGGCGACCTTTTCCGAGATGTTCTCGGTGTGGAGCGCGTCCGGTCCTTCCAGGTAGCGGTCGAGCGGCATGGCCAGGCCCACGAAGGCTTTCAGGCAGCAGGTGAAGTCCGCGCCGCCCACCCGGTGGTTCTTGAGCAGGGGCAGGTTGATGAAGTGGTCCGCGTCCATCACGGCCTTGGCCACGCGCACTCCCCGCGACCAGTGCCGCTTGCCGGGCTGGAACCACACATACTCCGAGCGCGTCCACGGCAGCCCCTCCACCTTCTCCTCCCGGCAGATTCGCGCGAAGCCGGTGGTGCGGAAGGCGAGCTCGGTCAAGAACATGGAGCGGTCGCCGACGATGATCCGCGCCCCCCGCTCCTTGCACAGGCGGATGACCGCGCGCAGCACCTCGGGGTGGGTGGTGATGCGGCCGGGTAAACGGCCGCCCATGGCCGGGCCGCACATGTTGGGCTTGAGCATCACCGTCTGGCCCGGCTCGATTTCATCGATTCCGCCCGCGGCGATCACCGCCTCCCGCACCGCGGCCATGAGGTCGTCCTTCACCCCCCGCACCGCCACCACCGCATCGGGCATGGCGGGATAGACCCGGGTCGGCGGCAACGGCTCCGGCCCGCCGCCTCTGGACTCCATCCGCTTTTTGAAATGCAGCGGCTCGCCGGGGATGCGCTGAGCGCGGAAGAAGAAATGAAAGCCGTCTCGCATCAGGCCATCCTTTCGCGGCGCTGTTTTTCCTTTGGTCGTTATCTTTTCGGGCCCCGATAGGACTTCCCGACCTTGGCGTCCACAATGACGCGGCCAAGAAAAGGGAAAGTGCGGCCCAGGCCGACGGTCAGCCTGGTCATCAGGCCGGGAATGATGAGGTACCGGCCCTTCTCCACGCCCGCGATCACCGCCCGGGCCACTTCGTCCGCCTCCAGCACCGGGATGGTGTGAACCACCGCCAGGTTCTCGGGAGTGCGGCCCGGGGTGATGCCCTCCACCATCGGCCCATTGAACTCGCCCGGACAAACCAGGTGCACCAGGATGTTTTGCGGTTTCAACTCGGCCCGTAAAACTTCGGTCAAGCCCACCACCGCGAACTTGGACGAGCAGTAGGCCGCATAACCGAAAGCGCCCACCAACCCGCCGCTGGAGGCGATGTTCACGATCCGGCCTCCACCCTTCGCCCTGAAAAAGGGCAGGACGGCCTGAACACAATGCAGGGTCCCGAAGTAATTGATGTTCATCAGCCGGTGGAATTCCTCGAGCATCTGGTCCTCGAAGTAGCCCTCCCGGATCACTCCCGCCGAGTTGATCAGCACATCGGGCGCGCCCATCCTCGTTGCCAGGTCCGTAAACGCCGCATCCACCGCCGCCGGGTCCGCCACGTCGCAGACCGAGGTCTCGACCCGTGAGCCGCCGAGCTCCGCCTTCACCTGCTCCAGTTTGGCCCGGTCCCGGGCCAAAAGGGAAAGGTTCGCCCCCCGCTGGGCCAGCATTCCCGCCAGCTCCCGGCCCAGTCCCGAAGAGCCACCGGTGATCCAAATGTTTTTTCCTTTGAACATGGTCACTGAATCTCTTGATCATACGCTATCAGGCCCGCCAAGGAAAGCGCCGTCTCGCCGGCGCACTTCCAAGCCGGCTTTAAGGTGGTCCCCGGAGCGGCTATCATCTTGAGGGATGGGGCCGGAAAAAAAGGGCGCGGCGCCGCCAGAGGATGCGCTGGCGCGGATTATCTTTCCGAAGGGGGTGCGGGTGCGGGAGGTCTCATCGAAATCGGCGCTGACCGCCTCGAAGATCCCGGGCATGAGCTACGCGCTGAACCCGTACATCGGCTGCTCGCACGCTTGCCGGTATTGCTACGTGCGGGTGATGCAGCGCTTCTTTCACCACCAGGGCGACGTGTGGGGCACGTTCGTGGACGTGAAGGAGAACGCGGCGCGGCTGTTGATGAAGGAGCTGAAAAGGCGGAAGAAGGGCACGGTGATGCTGGCGAGCGCGACCGACTGCTATCAGCCGCTGGAAAAGAAGCTGCGGCTCACGCGGTCGTGCCTGGAGCTATTGAGCGCGGCGCGCTTCCCGGTGTCGGTGCTCACCAAGTCCGCGCTGGTCATGCGCGACATTGACGTGTTCCGCCAGATTGACGAGCTGAGCGTGGGGCTCACCATCACCACGGACGACGAGGCGGTGCGGCGGGTGATGGAGCCGCGCGCGTCGTCCATCCCGGACCGGCTTGGGGCGCTCCGGGCGCTTCATGACGCGGGTCTCGAGCCCTATGTGTTCGTGGGCCCGGTGCTGCCGATGGACGCGGAGCGGCTGGCAGGGCTGCTGGAGCCGCTGGCGTCGTCGGTGCTCTTCGACCGCATGAACTACCCGTCGCTGGTCCGCCCGCTGGCCATGCGCCACCGCTGGGAGATGGTGCTGGACCTGCCGTGGTTCGAGCACGTGGTCAGCGTTTTCCGCCGCGTGTTCGGGGACGAGCGGGTGGAGGCGGTGTGCGGATGAATTTTGCGCGGGGGCGAGGGAGGGGGGTATAATTTTTTTAACGCAGATGAACGCAGATGAACACGGATTAAGAGAAGGAGAAAAAAATTATCTGTGTTCATCTGCGTTCATCTGCGGCTAAATAAAAAAGCGATCAGAAGAATCAGTCGCGACTGAAGTCGCTCCCACGGTCGGTTTATTAATTAAAGAGAGGCCCATAATGAGAATGAGAAAGATCAAGATCATCGCCGCCTTCTCCATTGTTGCCGCCGTGTCATGGCCGGCGCGCCCGGAGGCGCCCGCGGTCGCGCCCGAGCAGGCGATCTTTCCGGGGCAGGCCGATCCGCGCATCTCGGCCGGGATCATCGAGGCCTATAACTTCGCGCTGAACCGGCAATATGACCAGGCGCGTGATATTTGCCTGCAACTCGGGCGCGAGTTCCCCGACAACCCGGCCGGACCCACCGGCGAGACCGTGCTCTACCAGGTGATGATGATCGAGAACGAGGACTACACGATGGACCGCGAGTTCCGCGACGCGTCGGCGCGGGCGGTGGCCGCGGCCGACCGGTATGTTGACAAGGCCCCGAAGAACGACTGGTACTACACGCTGCTGGGGGCCGCCTGGGGCGTGCAGGGCATTTATTTCCTTCGCCGCGACGAGTACGCTCCGGGCGCTTACTACGGCGTCAAGGGCCTGTACTACATGCAGACCGCGGAGCAGATGAACGAGCACAACTACGAGGCGCGGCTGGGCATCGGTCTATATCTGTATTACCGCTCGGCGTACGCGCGGTTCATTCCCATTCCCTGGCTGGACCAGCGGGAGCGGGGCATCAAGATGGTCAAGGAGGCCGGCGAGCACCGGCCTTACCTGCATGAGGTGAGCAGGATTGCGCTGTTTTACATTTACAACAACGAGAAGGACTACGACCGGGCCTTTAAGTACATTGACGAGCTGATCGCGCAGCGGCCGGAGTTCCCCATCTTTTATCACTTCGCCGGCCGGGCGCTCATGAACAAGGGAGATTACAAAGACGCGGCGGGCTATTACCTCAAGATGAGCGAGATTGATCCCGCCCTGTACTTTCCCTATTACCAACTCGGGGTGTGCGAGCTAAACATGGGTCACAAGGCCGAGGCAAAAAAATGGTTCGAGAAATTCTTCGCGGTGCTCGGCGACCGCGACAGCGTGCACCGGGAGAGCGCGGAGAAATATATGAGGCAGTTGCAGTGAGGGGGGAAGGGAAGGCTTGAGGCTTGGGGCCTGGGGCTTGAGGGCGGCCTTGCGCAAGCCTCAAGCCCCAAGCCTCAAGCCCCTCTTAACACATGGACCAGGATCTGATGGAAGACAACGGACGCCGGCCCCGCGAGCATTATATTGACTGGCTCCGCGCCATCGCGGTCTTCCTGCTTTTCCCTTACCACTCGGCGCAGGTCTTCAGCCACTTCTGGTCGTACGTGCAGGACCCGGAGCGGAGCCGTCCGCTGTCGTGGCTGGTGGAGTTCATGTTCCAGTGGCACATGCACCTGTTGTTCCTGGTGGCGGGCATGGCGGCGTTTTACGCGCTCCGGGGCCGGCCGGCCGGCGTGTTTGTCAAGGAGCGGCTCCTGCGCCTGCTCATCCCGCTTTGTTTCGGCGTGGTGGTGGTGGTCCCGCCGCTGAAGCGCCTCGCACTGCTCATGTATCCCGACTACCATGACTCGCTCCTCCGGTTTTACCTGGACCCGCGGCTGCTGCTTAACACCAGGGGCGACGTGCACTGGGCGCATCTGTGGTTCCTGGCCTATCTGCTGCTTTATTCCCTCATTGCGCTGCCGCTGTTTTTGTATTTGAAGAGGGAGGGCGGGATTCGGGTGGCGAGACGAGCGGCGGCCGTCGGGCGGCTTCCCGGCGGGCTCATGCTTTTTGCCCTGCCCTTCGGGCTGATCGAGGCGGCGCTGCGCATCAGGTGGCCGGGCGGGACCTTCAACATCGGCGATGACTGGGCCACGTTCTGCCTGTACCTGGCCTGGTTCGTGTTCGGCTACTTACTTTTATTAACCCATGCAACGCGGGAGGCCCACTCCGGCGGGCGGCCCGTTTCCCTGCTCGACGCCCTTGACCGCGATCTCTGGTTCCTTATGCCGCTCGCGCTCATCTCGATGGGCCTCTATTTCGCGCTCGCGTTCCGCTGGCTCCTGCCCTACCGCGCCGCCTTCTCGTCGTACCATCCCATGAGCGTGGGCTTCCAGTTTTTCCGAGGCGTGAATTCGTTCTTATGGGTCATGACCCTGGCCGGGCTTGGCCGGCGCTATCTGCGCCGCGGAGGCAGCGCGCTCGACTATCTGCGCGAATCCTCGTATCCGGTTTACATCCTCCACGCCACGGTCATCATGCTCATCGCCTACTTCGTGGTGAAGTGGCGCCTGGCCCCGCTCCTCAAGTTCGCCGTCATCCTCGCCTCATCGCTCGCCGCGACCATGATCATCTACGACCTCATGGTCCGGCGGACGAAAATCGCCCGGTTCCTGTTCGGCATGAAAACAAAATGAGGGATTTTCTTGGCCGATGGTCATCTTATTGCGATGCGACACCCTGAAATGATGAAAGAGTTTTTAGACAGGATTAACAGGATTTACAGGATCAAGAAAACAAAACTATCGGCATCTATCGGGGTCGTTCGGCAATCCTGTAAATCCTGTTAATCCTGTCTTAAGTATTTCAGGATAGAGGCGCGGAGAACGCAGAGCTCGAGCGTTATTACAGGGCAATGCTCCAGTCGAAGTTGGGCATGAACCTCTCGATGAAGGACTTGGCGGCGCCGGAGCGGAGGGACTGTCGGGTGCGCTGGTCCACGGGGAGGGATGCGAGGTCGGAATAGATCTCGGAGAGTGCCCCCATGCCGACGGGATGGTCGGAGCCGTGCATGACGCGGCCGGGGTGCGCGGTGAGTCCGGAGAGCAGCACGTCGGCGGTCTTTTTGCCGTCAGGCCCGGAGCCGAGCATGACCTTGAAGACGGGCCGGAGCAGGGCGAGCACATTGGTGGCGTCGAGGAAGAGCGCGGGGAATTCGTCGAGCATGCGGAAGGCCCAGGCGAGATCGGGAAAGGCCATGTGCACGAACACGAAGGGCAGGCGCGGCCAGCGGCGCAGCATTTTTTCGAGCGCGGCAACGGGCATGCTCAGGTTGTAGAACTCGCCGAAGCCGGTGTGGAGGATGACGGGCCGGCCGGCGTGCTCCATGAAGGCGTAGAGCGGGTCCATGCGCGGGTCCCAGGGGTCAAAACGCTGCACGAACGGATGGAACTTGAAGCCCACGAAGCCGGCGTCGAGGGCGCGGGCGGCGAGGGCCGGCTTTTGCGGGGAATCCGGATGGAGGCCGGCAAAGGGGATGGCGCCGGGGGTGGCGCGGCAGAATTCGAGATTAAAATCGTTGAGCGGACCGGTCTCCTCGGGCTTCAGCGGGTAGGCCAGGTTGAAGAAGTGGGTGACGCCCCGGCCGCGCAGCTCGGCCACGATCTCCTCTTTGGTGATCAGCTCGGAGACGGGGTGCTGGGGCCAGGCCTTGAGCAGCCAGAGCACGAGCTTCCTCATGCGCTGGGGCGGGAGCACGTGGACGTGGGAGTCAATGAATAGTGTTTCATCAGACATGGATTTTTTCGGAACCGGAATTTTTAGTAATGGTTCTTTCCGGAGCCTTGCGGCGCTCTTAAATCAAAAAATTCTATCGGACAGGATTAACAGGATTTACAGGATGAAAAGAAACAAAAGGCGCATTCCGAACATCCTGTAAATCCTGTTAATCCTGTCAGTGCTGTCCAAAATAAACGCACCGGAAAACCGCCAAGACGCCAAGAGCGCCGAGGATTAATTTTTAAGAGGGCTTGGGTGCGAGTGTTTTCTGCTTGGCGCTCCCGTCGGGCGGTTCGCCAAGTCGGTTTGGGGTCACTGCCCTGTAGTTGTTTTTTATTAGGCCGCCAAGAAATATCATGATTTACTTGGCAATCCTTGGCGCTCTTGGCGTCTTGGCGGTTTTCTTACGGCCTATTTTGGACAAGAGTGACCAATTTTCCATTATCTGTTATGCTGATTGGACCGTTATAAAATAGGGAGGTGTTGGAAATGGTGCTATTGAATCCCAAACGTCACGTTCGCAAATATTCGGATGAGCGATCGCGGGAGATCATGCTCAAGACCATCGAGTTTTTTGAAAACAAGGGCCTGGCAAGCATCAAAGAGGACGACCACAAGAAAATCTGGTACCGGGAGTATCTTGACTTCATCAAGGAAAACAAAATTTTCGCCACCTTGCTGACCCCGGCCAAATACAGCTCCGACCCGGACGCGCGGTGGGACACTTACCGCAACTGCGAGTTCAACGAGATCATCTCGTTTTACGGTCTCGGTTACTGGTACACCTGGCAGGTCTCGATCCTGGGCCTGGGCCCGATCTGGATGAGCAAAAACGAGGAGCTAAAGAAAAAGGCGGCCCAGGCCCTTTCGGAGGGCGGGATCTTTGCCTTCGGCCTTTCCGAGCGCACCCACGGCGCCGACGTTTACTCGACCGACATGCTCCTCAGCCCCCGGGGCGAAGGCCAGTACGTGGCCAATGGCGAGAAGTATTACATCGGCAACGGCAACGAGGCCGCCATGGTCAGCACCTTCGGCAAGGTGGAGGGGACCAAGGATTATGTGTTCTTCGTGGCCAACTTCAAGCAGCCCGGTTACGAGCTGATCAAGAACGTGTGCGACTCGCAGAACTACGTGGCCAACTATGCCCTCCATGACTACCCCATCACCGACGCGGAGATCCTGGTCCGAGGCGATGAGGCCTTTTCCACCGCGCTCAACACCGTGAACGTGGGCAAGTACAACCTGGGCTGGGCCTCCATCGGGATCTGCACCCACGCCTTCTACGAGGCCATCAGCCATGCGGCCAACCGCGTGCTCTACGGCATGCGCGTGACCGACTTCCCCCACGTCAAGCAAATGTTCACCGACGCCTACACCCGGCTGGTGGCCATGAAGCTGGTGGCGCTGCGGGCCTCGGATTACCAGCGCACCGCTTCGCTCAAGGACCGGCGCTACCTGCTTTACAACCCGGTGGTGAAGATGAAGGTCACCAGCCAGGGCGAGGACGTGATCACTCTGCTCTGGGACGTGATTGCGGCCAGGGGATTTGAAAAGAACACCTACTTCGAGATGGCGGCCCGCGACATCCGAACGCTTCCGCGGCTGGAGGGAACGGTCCACGTCAACATCGCGCTGATCGTCAAGTTCATGGCCAACTATTTCTTCAACCCGGGCCGCTTCCCGGAAATCGGCAAGATCATGCACACCAAGTGCGATGAGTTCCTCTTCAACCAGGGCCCGTCCCGCGGCCTGGGCAAGATCCAGTTCAACGACTACAAGCCGATTTTCGGAGAATTCAATATTCCCAACGTCCACGTTTTTTCGGAGCAGATCGAGGTTTTCAAACAGTTCCTGGCCGCAGCTACCCCCAGCGACGAACAGAAAAAGGACATTGACTTCCTCATGAGCCTGGGCGAGATTTTCACCCTGGTCGTCTATGGCCAACTGATTCTGGAAGAGGCCAAGCTGCAGAAACTTCCGTCCGACCTGATTGATCAGATCTTCGACTTCATGGTGCGGGACTTCTCGAAATTCGCGGTGGCCCTCTATGGCAAACCATCCTCCACCCTCCAGCAGATGGAGTTCTTTCTCAAGATGATCCGGAAACCGGCCGTGGACCAGCGGCGCTACGATAATATCTGGCAAAACCACGTGCACGCCCTCAAGGACGCCTATGTGATGAAAGAATGATCGCGGAAGAAAGGCGTCAGGTCTCAAGGGCCTGTTGCTCAAATCAGAATTTTACGCATAGGCCGCTTTCAGCGCTGAAAGCGCGGTGTTCTCCAGCCTGTACTGGGTGGGGGTCAGACCCTGACTTGCTGGAAGAAAGGAAGTTCTGGGTGGGGGGTCAGACCCTGACTTGTTAGTTTAACGTCTCGGGATACGGGAAAAGGTTTTAACATTTAGCATTGTCCTTTGAGTCTTTTGTGGTTCTTTTCTCTTCTTTTGCCTCTGGAAGAAAGGAAGTTCAACCACCAAGGCACCAAGGGCACAAAGGGGAAGAGAGGTTTGTGGTTTGTGGTTAGTCAAATAGAAAGAGAAGAAATTCAACCGCGAAGGCACTAAGGGCACAAAGGAAAGAAGAATCATTCATTTTCACTCTTGTCCAAAATAGGCCGTAAGAAAACCGCCAAGACGCCAAGAGCGCCAAGGATCGCCAAGTAAATCATGATGTTTCTTCGCGGCCCGGCAAAGAAC
>Ga0307379_10001076_pt1 | contig 43804 bp, 40 predicted proteins | sample UN2MG_FD_202237 | JGI IMG/M metagenome (GOLD analysis project Ga0307379, IMG submission 202237) | Soil microbial communities from Risofladan, Vaasa, Finland - UN-2 | ecosystem: Environmental > Terrestrial > Soil > Coastal area > Acid sulfate soil | place: Finland: Risofladan, Vaasa | collected...
AGCGAGCTCGTCCAAGCGCCCCGCGATCGGACGTTGTCTTCTTCCAGCGGCCTTGAAATAGCACCGGCTCGGTTCTATATCATTAGTAGTTGTCGAAATAGGAGGCCCATGGTACTATATGGGCCGCAACTGGTGACGCGGCCCGATAAGGGGCAGCCTATGATCTCGCTCACGCGCAAATCCGACTATGCTCTGGTCGCGCTGTCCCACCTGGCACGCACGCGAGAGACCGTCTGCAGCGCACGAGACATCTCAGATCACCACAAGATTCCTCTTCCAGTGTTGATGAACATTTTGAAGAAACTCTCACGAGAAGGGATCGTCGCGAGTGTCCGAGGGGCGCATGGCGGGTACCAGCTCGCGGTGGACCCGGCCGAGGTCAGTCTGGGTGATTTCATCACGGCCCTGGAGGGTCCGATGCGGCTGGTGCAGTGCGCGGACGGCGGCGCCCCGACCTCGTGCAGTCAGGCGCCCTGGTGTCCGGTGCAGGCCCCTGCGGTTCGGATTCAGCAGCGGCTCAAGGAGTTCCTCGCCGGCGTCACGCTGGCGGAGATCATCGGGAGTGAATTGCAGGCCCAGTCCGACGTGGGACGGGCCGCTGAGGGCAAGGTCTGATGAGCCAAGTGTATCTGGATAACGCGGCCACCACACCGCTCGACCCGCGGGTCCTGGATGCGATGCTCCCTTATCTGCGGGAGCACTTCGGCAACGCAGCGAGCCGCAGCCATCGCTTCGGCTGGGTCGCGGAGGAGGCCGTGGACAAGGCCCGCCGGCAGGTGGCCGACCTGATCGGCGCCACGCCCAAGGAGATCATCTTCACCAGCGGGGCGACCGAGAGCGACAACATCGCCGTGAAGGGCGTGGCCTACCGACATCGCGACAAGGGCAACCGCGTCATCACGCAGCAGACGGAACACAAGGCGATCATCGACACCTGCAAGTTCCTGGAGCAGGACGGTGCCCGGGTCACCTTCCTTCCGGTGAACGACAAGGGTCGCATCAACCTCGACGAGCTGGCCGACGCGATCGGTGACGACACCGTCCTGGTGTCGATCATGTTCGCCAACAACGAAATCGGGACGGTCCAGCCGATCGCCGAGATCGGGCGGATCTGCAAGGAGAAGGGGGTCCTCTTCCACACCGACGCCGTGCAGGCCTTCGGTAAGCTGCCCATCGACGTCGAAGAGATGGGCATCGATCTGTTGAGTATTTCGGGGCACAAGATCTACGGGCCTAAGGGAGTGGGAGCGCTCTACGTGCGGCGGAAGAACCCACGGGTGCGCTGCGAAGCCGTGCTGCACGGCGGGGGTCACGAAAGGGGCATGCGCTCGGGCACGCTGAACGTGCCGGGGATCGTGGGCCTTGGGGCGGCGGCCGAGTTCGCCGGTCGCGAGATGATCGTGGAGGCGGAGCGACTGGGCGGCCTTCGCGATCGGCTGTGGGACGGTCTCAGCAGCCGGCTGGACGAGATCGCCCGCAACGGGGACGCCGAGCACTGTCTGCCCAACATCCTCAACGTCAGCTTCAAGTACGTCGAGGGCGAGTCGCTGATGATGGGCTTCGACACCATCGCCGTCAGCAGCGGCAGCGCCTGCACCAGCGCGTCACTCGAGCCCAGCTACGTGCTCAAGGCGCTGGGCGTGGGTGAGGACCTGGCTCATAGTTCGATCCGTTTTTCGCTGGGACGTTTCAACACCGGGCAAGAGGTGGACTACGCCGTCGAGCAGGTGGTTGCGGCCGTCCGGCGGCTGCGCGAGCTGAGCCCGCTGTACGAGATGGCCCAGGAGGGCGTTGACCTGAGCAAGGTCGATTGGGCGGCGCGCTAGGCGCCGGGCCGGAGGGGAGTCGGGCCCGCGGACCGGTCTACAGTGAGGACCGCCCGGGGCCGGGCGAGCGGTAAGGAGAATCGGTCGTGGCTTACAGCGACAAGGTCGTCGATCACTTCGAGCATCCGCGCAACGTGGGCTCGCTGGACAAGTCGGCCCCCAACGTGGGGACCGGCATCGTCGGTGCGCCCGAGTGCGGCGACGTGATGAAGCTGCAGATCCAGGTGGACGAGAACAACCGGATCGTGGATGCCAAGTTCAAGACGTTCGGCTGCGGCAGCGCCATCGCCAGCAGTTCGCTGGCCACCGAGTGGGTCAAGGGGCGCTCGCTGGATGAGGCGTTGGAGATCAAGAACACGACCATCGTGAAGGAGCTGGCCTTGCCGCCGGTGAAGATTCATTGCAGCGTGCTGGCCGAGGACGCCATCCGTGCCGCCGTCGCGGACCTCAAGCGCAAGCAGGCCGGCGACGGGAAGGCACCGCAGACCGAGAAGAAAGAAGAGGTCGGCGCCTGATCGGCTTCGGTACCGTTTCCGAGGGGTGTCGGAAAGACTGGAAACTGACGAACAGGGAGTTCGAGCGATATGATCACACTCACCGAAAAGGCGGCCCAACAGGTTCTGCAGATCATCGAGCAGCACCGTCAGGACGAGGCCGGCCAGTCCGGTTCCGAAGGTGAGGGTGGCGGCGCCACGGCGACCGAAGCCAAGCCCATGTATCTGCGCGTCGGCGTGGTGGGGGGCGGGTGCAGCGGTTTCAAGCAGACCCTGGACCTGACCGAGACGCTGGGCGAGAACGACGAGGTCTTCGAGCAGCACGGCGTGAAGGTGATCTGCGACGCCAAGAGCCACATCTACCTCGACGGCGCGACTATCGACTTCAAGAGCACCACGATGGGCAGCGGCTTCGCGTTCGAGATCCCGTCGGCCACGGGGCGGTGCGGCTGCGGGCAGAGCTTCTCCGTATAGGCGGCGACGGGACACAGGCGCCGGGTGACGGCGTTCCGCCCGGCGGCGCCCGTCTTTGGTGCGGGTGTGGCGTGAACGTCACGGCGAGGCTGAATGGCTTCCACAGATCAGACCGTTCCGAGCAAGTGCCTTTCATGCAGTGCCGAGCTCGAGTCACCGATCGTATGCACCGGCTGCCATAAGCTGTACCCGGTTCCCGAGCCGCTGGACTACTTCGAGCTGTTCCGACTGCCGCATCGCTACCGGATCGACCTGGGCGATCTGGAGCATCGCTTTCTGGCCATCACGCGGAACGTGCATCCCGATTTTTTCACCGGGCACTCCGAGGACATGTGCCGGCTGGCCGTCCGGCTCAGCGCGGAGCTGAACGAGGCCTATCGCGTGCTCAAGGACCCCGTGCTGCGGGCGGGCTACCTGTTGGAGCAGTCCGGCGGCCGCAGCGCGTCGGAGGACCATTCGGTTCCCCCGTCGGTGTTGAGCGAAGTGATGATGCTGCGGGAGGAGCTGGAGGCGGCGGAAGGAGATCAGACCGCCGCCGCGTCGGTTCGCCGGCGAGTCGTCGCCCGGCGCGGCGAGATCCTGACCCGGATCGCCGAACTGGCCGACGACCTGGCCAATGCAGGTGATGAGGACAAGACCACGCTGCGGTCGTTGCTCAACTCAGTCAAATACTACGAGAACCTTTTGGCCGAGCTGCCTGTCGGGTAGGGTGGGCGAACGGGGATCGGTTCGGGCCGGGTGTCCGCCCGCCCACAGGCCGGCCCCTCCGACACCGGGTGAGCGTTTCAATGGGCGACAGCAAAGACACGATCGTCGGGATCGACCTGGGAACGACCAACTCTCTGGTGGCTTACGCGGACGAGAAGGGCCCGGTGATTATCGAGGACCCGGCAGCGGGCGACGGCGGAATCCTGCCCTCGGTCATCGGCTTCGACCCGGAATCGGGTCGCGTCACCATAGGGCGCCAGGCCCGGGCCCACGCGGTCGAGCTTCCGCTGACCACGGTGTATTCGGTCAAGCGGCTGATGGGCAGGGGGTTCGCCGACCTTGGCGACGACGTGGGCCGATTGCCCTACAAGGTCGTCCGCCGGCCGGGCAACGAAGAGGGGCGCGATGTGGCGGCCGTCGAGGTCGGGGGCCGGGCCCTGACGCCTCCGCAACTCAGCGCCCTGATCCTGGCTGAACTCAAAACGCGGGCCGAGAAGCACTTCGGGCATCCCGTCAACCGAGCGGTCATCACCGTGCCGGCCTACTTCGACGATGCCCAACGCCAGGCGACTCGCGACGCCGGGCAGATCGCGGGGCTCGAGGTGGTGCGGATCGTCAACGAGCCCACCGCGGCCGCCCTGGCCTATGGCCTGGACCGCAAGGAGGACCTGACCGTTGCGGTCTACGATTTGGGCGGGGGCACGTTCGACGTGTCCTTCATGCGTTTGCGCGAGGGCACGTTCGAGGTGCTCAGCACGCACGGCGACACACACCTGGGCGGCGACGACTTCGACCGTCAGATCATGGACCTGGCCACCCGTGAGGTGAAGGAGCGGTTCGGGGTCGAGATTCAAGCGCCGGCCACACGCCAGGCCCTGCGCCTGTTCGCCGAGGCGGTCAAGCAGGCCCTGTCCAGCGAGGCGCAAAAGACCCTGCAGATCGACCTGGGCGACGGGCGGTGCTACCAGCGGGTCATCACCAGGGCCGAGTTCGAGGGCATGATCGACCCCTACATCGAGCGCACGCTGGATTCGTGCCGTCAGGCCATGCGGGCGGCCGGTCTGACCGCCGGCGACGTGGATCACGTGGTGATGGTGGGGGGCTCGACGCGCATTCCGCACGTTCGCCAGCGGGTGGGCGACCTGTTCGAGTGCCGGCCCTACACCGCGTGGAACCCGGAGGAGGTGGTGGCTCTGGGGGCGGCGGTTCAGGCGTCGATCCTGGCGGGCGTCCGCCGCGACGTGCTGTTGCTCGATGTCACGCCTCTGTCACTGGGGATCGAGACACTGGGCGGGGCCATGGGCAAGCTGATCCGTAACAACATGCGGGTTCCCTGCCAGGCCACCGAGACGTTCACCACCTTCCAGGACGGTCAGACCAACGTGAAGATCAACGTGCTGCAGGGCGAGCGCGAGCTGGCGGCGGACTGCCGCTCGCTGGGGGTCTTCGAGCTGACCGGCGTTCCGCCCATGCCCGCGGGGATGCCCAAAATCGACGTGACCTTCCTCATCGACCAGAACGGCATCCTCACCGTCACCGCCCACGAGCAGCGCAGCGGGACCGAGGCGGGCATCCAGGTGGTGCCGGCCCACGGCCTGACCCGGGACGAAGTCCGGCGAATGGAACGGGAGAGCGTCGCTTTCGCCCGTCAGGACATGACCGCCCACCGCCTGGTGGACCTGCGCAATCAGGTCGTCTTCGACACCAACAAGACCGAGCAGATGCTGACCAAACACGGCGACCTGCTGCCGGCCGAGGAGTGTCAGGCCTTGCGCCGGGCTGCGGCCGACCTGCGACAGTATGCCGACTCGTCTTCGGACACGGAGGAGATCCACCGCCGGTTGCAGGAGTTCGGGCGGATGACCGTGCCGCTGGCCAACGCGGCCATATCGGCCACGCTGCGGGAAGACAAAGACTGATGGGCGGACAGAACCCCTACATCCGGGAGGCCGGAGCGCTCCTGCCGACGCGGCGATACAAGGTCACGTTCCTGCCGATGAACCTGACGGTCGAGGTCGATCCGGACGAGTTACCCTACGGCCAGGACGGTCAGCCCGGGAGCCTGTTGCAGACGGCTCTGCACGCGGGAGTCCAACTCGACCACGCCTGCGGCGGGGTCTGCGCCTGTTCGACCTGTCATGTTGTCGTGACGGAGGGGTTCGACAGTCTCAACGAGGCCACCGAGGACGAGGAGGACATGCTGGACTCGGCCCCGGGGCTCAAGCCCACCAGTCGATTGGCCTGCCAGGCCGTTCCGAACGGCTCCGGGGACCTGGTTGTGGAAATCCCGTCGTGGAACCGGAACCTGGCCAGGGAGGAGCCTCATTAATCCTGCGACCGCGGGGAGGGAGCAGCTATGAGACACCCGCTCAAGTGGACGGACAGCGAGGACATCGCCATAGCGCTGCACGAACGCTTCCCCGATCTGGACCCGCTGACGGTCCGCTTCACCGATCTCCATCGCTGGGTTTGTGAGCTGGAGGACTTCGGCGACAACCCGCAGGCGTCCGACGAGGCCGAGCTGGAAGCGATCCAGATCGCCTGGCACGAAGAGTACGAAGACGCGTAGGGCTGGCGAGGTCGCTGCGACTACCGGGCGGCGAACAACCGCCGTGAAACCGGTTGAAGGGCTCGTCCGCCGGCGGTGGCGGCGGCGGTCTTGAGGATCAGCCCCGGGACAAAGGGCCACAGCCCCATGGTCAAAGTGGCCAGGGCAGACGCGCCTGACCACAGGTGCAGCCAGGTCAGCCCGGCGGCAAAGATGATCGCATTGCCCGCCAGTGCCGCAGCCAGCAGGGCGCCCCAACCGCCCCCGCGCCGCGTGAGCAGGCCGATCACCGGCTGAGCCAGAACGAACCCGAGAAGATAGCCACCCGTCGGCCCGAACAGATAGGCCGACTGCCACGCGTCGCCCGCAAAGACGTGGTATCCGCAGATTCCCAGCAACAGGTAGAAGGCCATGCCGGCCATACCCAGCCAGGGCCCCAGCGTCATCCCGGCCAGCAGCACGACCAGCGTCTGGAGCGTGACCGGAACGGGCGTGCCGGGGAGGTAAAGACGGATCTGGCTCGCGACGGCGGTCAGCCCGGCGAAGGCCACGACGCCGGCGACCTGGACCAGCAGCCGTCGTGTGCCCGCGTTGGCCAGCGGCAGCGCGCGTTGGGGTGCATCCATCGAGTTCATGGGCGGGATCATACTGCGGGCCACGCCCCGGTCAATGGCGTGACGAATGCGTGTGCCGGGGCAACTTCGTGCTGGCCCGGTCCCATAATCGTATCGTATACCAGAATTGGCAGCGGTGGCTCGGCAGCCTGTGGCTGCACGTTCGGCAGTGATGCGGAGGGATTCTCCGCTGACGGCCGGATCGGTTTTGCATTTGAACGGGTCTCGAAGACAGATTAGGATTTCGCTTTACTTGCGATGTGATCCGCGCGCTTCGACAGAGCAGTGGGTTCGGGTTGAGGAATCCGGGCCGTGCGAGGCCGCTTGGGGGGGCGCGGATGATCAAGGTCGCCAAATCGGGGGTAGCGAACCATGATTCGAACGGGGTCTTGTATCGTCGTTCTTCTTGCCGCTCTGGGACTGGTCACGGCGAGTTGCTCGTCGGGTGGCGGTGGCGGCGGCAACGGTGACGGGGGCCTCTGCGCGGGCGTCCAGTGTCCCGAGGGCCGGCAGTGCAACGCCGCCACGGGCCAGTGCGAACCCGGCGGCGGGGGTGAGGGTGAGGGAGAGGGTGAGGGCGAAGGCGAGGGCGAAGGTGACGATGAGGTCGGCTACCCGGGCTGTGGCGCGTTTCCGGAGGAGATGTCCGGTTTGAACGACACGGTCCGCTACTCGTCGATTCCGTCGCCGGGCCTGCCGCGCCGGATCAAGACGGCGGAGCGCCCGGCCCAGGTGGACCTGTCCGGGTTCGTGCCCACCCCGTGCAGTCAGGGCTCGCTCAGCTCCTGCGTCGCCTTTGCCGGCGGATACGGGTTGATGACCTACCTGGCCGCCAGGAACATCGATGGCTGGGTCGGTCTGGACTTCACCAACCGGCACTTCAGCCCCTCGTTCATCTTCAATCAGGCGAACGCGGCCGAACTGGGACGATCGAAGTTCAGTAACTGCGCCCAGGCGGGCACGTTTTTGAGCGACCTCTTCCAGTTGTTGCAGGACACCGGCTGCGTCGTGTGGCAGGACATGCCCTACGAGGACTTCCAGGACGACTGCGCCGCCAAACCGGACCAGAGCCTCATCTCCAAGGCCGCGGAATACCGGATCGAGTATTGGCGCTCGGTCGAGCGAGACGTGGCCACGATCCAGAGCTATCTGAATCAGGAAATCCCGATAGTGGTAGTCTGCAAAGTGGGCACCGAGTTCGGTGAGCTTGCTGCCGGCGAGGTGTACGATACCGCCGGCGACAGCGGCGAGTTCTCACACGCCATGCTGGTGGTGGGCTACGACGACAGGCTCGGCGCGATCAAGTTGATGAACTCCTGGGGCTACGAGTGGGCCGACGGCGGATTCGGATTCATCTCCTACGACGTGTGGCCGTCGATCGCCACCGAGGCCTACGTGGTCGGCAACGGGCTGGTCAGCGGCGGGGGGCCGGGCAAGCTGCTGGGCAAGGCCGGGGCGGTGGTCCAGGCTTTCGACGATTCCCTCAACCCCTTGCTCGACTCGGACGGCGACGGCTACCCCGACACGCTTGAGAACGAGTTCGCCGACTTCCAGCTCGCCGACCCCATGGACCCGGACGAGACGGACCCCGAGCCGCTTCCCGGCGAGGGTCTCGATGCGGACCACGACGGCTGGCCGGACCAGACCGAGATCGACTTCGGCACCGATCCCGAGGATCCCGGGAAGTTCCCCTTCCAGCGGGGCTATCTGTACCCGGCGCGCTTCTTTGACATCTACCTGGCCCTGGACGACGACGGCGACCAGGTGCCCAACGTGGACGACAACTGTCCCGATGACTTCAACCGTGACCAGGACGACAGGGACGGCGACGGCATCGGCGATGCCTGCGATAACTGCCCCGACAATCTCAACACCAATCAGCGGGACGATGACGAAGACGACGTCGGCGACGGCTGCGACAACTGCCGCGGGATCAGCAATCCGGATCAGGCCGACGCGGATGCGGACGACGACGGCGACGCGTGCGACGATGACGACGACAACGACGGCATCACCGACACGTCCGACAACTGCCGCGTGATCGCCAACGTCAGTCAGACGGACAGTGACGGCGACGACGTGGGCGACGCCTGCGACAACTGCCCTCAGACGGCCAACGCGGATCAGAGCGACGCGGACAAGGACGGCGCCGGTGATGTTTGCGACGAGGATCCGGGAACCGCGGGCGACGTCGACGGCGACGGTATCGGTGACGCTCAGGACAACTGCCCCTACCGTTCCAACCGGGGCCAGTTTGACACTGACGCGGATGGAATCGGCGATGTCTGCGACAACTGCCGCATCGACTACAACCCCAGCCAGTTCGATTTCGACGGCGACGGTGTGGGCAACCCCTGCGACAACTGCCGTATGGTCGCGAACCCGAGCCAGCTCGACAGCGACGGCGACGGCATGGGTGACGCCTGCGACGGGTCGGTCGATCCGTGTGCGGGCGTGAACTGCCTGGATGACGGGCTCTTCTGCAACGGCACGGAATCCTGTGATTCGAACACCGGCGATTGCGTGTCGAGCGGCGACCCCTGCAACATCGGCGCGTCCTGCGATGAGGAGACCGACGAATGCGTTTCCATCGTGGCCCAAGGCGCCTGCTGCCTGCCGGACGGCACGTGCGAGGCCAAGACGCTGGCGCTGTGCCTCTCCTTCGGCGGCGATTACCTTGGCGACGACCTGGGATGCGACCTGCTGCCGGCCTGCCCGGGTTTGTTTGCGGTGAATTCCCCCAACGGTTCGCTGTGGCGGCTGGACGTGGATAGCGCCGCCGCGATGCAAGTCGGGCCCCTCGGCGGCCAAGTGGTGGCCCTGACGCAGATTCCCGGCACCGGTGGCTTCTTCTACGGCGTCGAGATTAAGGAAGGCGCGGACTACCTGATCAAGGTGGACGTGAATACGGGGGCGATCAGCGAGACGATCGGCGCCATCCCGAATGCCGGCCCGTTCACCATCGGCAACATCGCCGGTCTGGCCTACGACGGCTTCAACGATCAGCTTTACGGGATCTCCGGCGACGGGCTTGCCCGGATCGTTGCGATCAACCAGGACACCGCCCAGACCGTCTTCGTGGGCGAGTTCCGGGCGGTCGGCCAGGCATCCTCCATGACGACTTCCCTGGCCTGGAATCCCGACGACGGCCTGCTGTACACCGTCGAGAACTGGGTACTTCCGGCCAATGCGCTGCTCTGGCGGATCGATCCGGACTTCGACGGAGGGTTTTTAGAACCCACGGCCGTGCTTGCCGGGCCCATTGCGGGCGTTCAGCAGGTCGGCGGCCTGACCTACTTCGAGGGAGTTCTGGGCGGCGTCACGCGGGATGTGACGCCACGCTTGATCGCGTTCATCGACCCGGCCAGCAGCGGGGCGTACGAGGAGGTCGGCCAACTGAATCTGCGGACGTTCTCAGGCGTGGCCGGGTTCGAGCTCAGCCCGTAGGCCCACAGTCGCCCAGCGCGGTGCGTTTGTTCCGGCGCTGATCCGCTCCCGAGCGGCTCCGCGCCGGCTACACCTGGCCCGCCGCCGAGGGATCGACCCTGTGATGAAACCCGCGATCGTCTGTCGCAATCTCAAAAAACGCTACGACGTGCGCAAGAAGGACCCGGTCGACGCCCTGGTCGGGCTGGACCTGGAAATCCGCGCCGGCGAGTGCTTCGGCCTGCTCGGGCCCAACGGCGCAGGCAAGACGACCACGATCGAGATTCTGGAGGGGCTGCTGGAACCGACGTCCGGCGAAGTCGAGGTCCTGGGGATGCGTTGGGGCGAGCACGATGAGGCCATCCGCCAGCGGATCGGCATCTCGCTGCAGGAAACCAAGCTGACCGACAAGCTGGCCGTGGGCGAGACCGTGCGGCTGTTTCGCAGCTTCTACGACCGCGGTCGCGAGCCGGACGAGGTGATCGCGGCCGTCTCACTGACCGAGAAGACCCGTGCCTGGGTGCAGAAGCTGTCGGGCGGTCAGAAGCAGCGGCTGGCGGTGGCCTGTGCCCTGGTCGGAGATCCGGAACTGCTGTTTCTGGACGAGCCCACCACCGGCCTGGACCCGCAGTCGCGCCGCCAGATCTGGGACATCGTGCGCGATCACCGCAAGCTTGGGCGAACGACGCTGATCACCACGCACTACATGGACGAGGCCGAGCGGCTGTGCGACCGCGTGGCCGTCGTCGATCACGGGCGCGTGATCGCCCTGGGCTCGCCGCCGGAGCTGATCGCCCGGCTCGGGGGCGAGCACGTCGTGGAGTTCGCCTTGGCCAACGGCGCTGCGGACGCGGACGGTCCCGATCCCGAGATGCTGGCGGCGCTGCCGTCGGTGCGCGACTGTCGCCTCGAGGCCGGGGGATACGCCCTGACCGTGACCGAGCCGCACGTCTGCATCCCGGCGCTGCTGGCGACGCTGCGGACCGACCACGGCGAACTGGCCCGCCTCACCACGCGCCACGCCAGCCTGGAGGACGTCTTCGTCAACCTGACCGGCCGGCACCTGACTGACGAACGCGAGACCGACAACACCGCACCATGAAATACTACGCCCTCTACGAACTTTTCCTCTGTCGGATGCGGCAGTTCTACCGCGAGCCGGAGGCCATCTTCTGGACCTACGGCTTTCCCATCCTGCTGACCATCGGGCTGGGCATTGCCTTTCGCAATCGTCCGCCGGGGCAGGTGGAGGTGGCCGTCGAGGACATGCCGGCCACCGCGCAGATTCGAGCGGTGCTGGCGGACGACGAGGGCTTCGATCTGCAGGTGGCCTCCGCCGACGAGTGCGCCCGCCTTCTGCGCAAGGGCGATGTCGACATTCTGGTGGTGGCCGACGGTGAGGGATACGAATATCGGTTCGACTCGACGCGCCCCGAGGCCACGTTGGCCCGCCACCGGGTGGACGACGCCCTGCAACGAGCGGCCGGGCGCGCGGACGTGCTGCAGGTGGCCGACACGCACGTCACCGAGCGCGGCGGCCGATACATCGACTTCCTGGTGCCCGGACTGCTGGGCATGAACCTGATGGGTGGGGGGCTGTGGGGCGTCGGGTTCGTCACCGTGGACATGCGCATCCGCAGACTGCTCAAGCGGCTGGTGGCCACCCCCATGCGCAAGCGCGACTTCCTCCTGTCGGTCATCGGCGGGCGGATGGTGTTCACCTTGCCGGAGATGTTTTGCCTGCTGATGGCGGCCTGGCTGATTTTCCGAATCGCCGTCGTCGGCAGCGTGATCAGCATCTTCTGCGTGGCCGTGGTGGGTGCGCTCAGCTTCGCGGGCCTGGGGCTGCTGGTCGCTTCCCGGGCCAGGAAGCTGGAGACCATCTCCGGCCTGCTCAACCTGGTGATGCTGCCGATGTGGGTGCTCTCCGGGACGTTCTTCTCCGCCAGCCGGTTCCCCGACGTGATGCAGCCGTTCATCCAGGCCTTGCCGCTGACCCAGCTCAACAACGCCCTGCGGGCCGTGATCCTGGACGGCGCGTCGTTGCCCTCCCAGGCGCTGCCGCTGCTGATCCTGGCGGCCTGGGGCGTCATTCCCTTCGTGCTGGCCCTGCGCTGGTTCCGCTGGACCTATTGAGCGCACAACTTGGGCCGGAGATTCGCTACCGGTGACACCCGATGTCATCGGCCCGGTCAGGCCACCGACGATCAGCGGGTGGTCACCGACACGGCCGCGACCGTCATCTGCCTGTCGTATTCCAGATCGAACTCGTACTCGATCGCGAAGGCCTCCAGATCCGTCGCCTGCTGCGGCACCTCGACGTCCCAACGGAGGATGCCCTTCTTGCCCTCCGCTTTCAGGTATGCGGCATCGCCGCTCAGGTCCGGACCCGTCGAGACCAGGGTTACATTGACTTGTGACTTGTTGGCCGTCGGAATCCGATCGAGAAGACGGACTGCGGCCGCGGCGCCGCCAAAGTTCTCCAGGGCCAGCCGATACGTGAAATGAACCACCCGATTGCCGCCCTGCACGGACTCGCGCCGCTCGACCAGTTCGCGCGAGGTGCGCAGCGACGGGTCGATCCCGAAGCCGACCGGGAAGCGCTCGCCGGACGTCACCACCGGAATCTCTCCGTGGCCGACAAACTGATCGGCCAGATAGGTGGAAACCGGCCCGGCCAGCAGGACCAGTTCGCTGTCGTTGGTCACGGTGGCTTCCTCGTAGACGTAGTCGGTGAGCACCGGCACGGCCAGCTTGTAGAACTCGCCCTTCAGGTCCAGCGCTGCAATCTGGATCAGCTGCCGGTCCGACCGGCTGGGCAGCGTCGTGCGCGACGGTAGCTGATAGCTGACGCTGACGCTCTCGTCGTCGCCGCGGCGCATGGGCTCGCCGCGGCGCGTGATCCTCTCATCGAGGTTGAAATCCACGACTTGTAGTTGCCTGGCCAACTCGTTCAGGACTTCATCGTACTCTTCGCTCTGGAAGTAAGGCGGTTCAGCCTGCTGCCGCGACGGCGGGCGCTTCTGAAGCTGTGCAACGTTGGCTGGATTGATTCGATCCCGCGCTGCCATTTGCATCTGCTGGGAAAGCTCCTTCCGAGCTTGTTTGTAATCCCGCTCCGCGGCAGGAGTCAGCGCCACGGTTAAAGGGTCGAGGGTCGGCGCCTTGGCCGTTAGCGACGGAGTGGCGGTCGAGAGCGCCATGGCCACGTCGGGCCACTCCTCGCCGCTCATCTGCTGAATGGAGGCGTAGTAATCGACGCGCACCTCGCGCCGGTCCGCGCCGGCCCGGACCGTGTAGGAAGGCGACCAGGTAGCCTGGTTGACCAGGTAGCGCAGGCGAAGGCGGCCTCCGTCCCGAGCGCGCACGTTGGCAAAGACCACCGCCTCACGAACGGTGCGGGCCGAGGTGCCGGTCAGCAGTTTGCGCTGCCGGTCCAGCAGTTGCTCCTGATCGTGCAATGCCCGGCCTTCCTGTTGCAGTCGGAGTTCCTCTTCCGCGATGGTCTGCCGCTTCTCGAAGACGAAATCGGTCAGGGTCTTGAGCGTGTCGGCGTTCAGCACACCCTTGCTCAACTCGGTGCTGGCGGTCGGGGCCACGAACGCTTCCAGGTTGTCCAGGTAGGTCTTCTGCTCGTCCATCAGTTCCCGGTGACGCTGGTTGGCCTCGATCTTGTCGCCGACCTGCCGCAGCTTCTCGTCGAGTTCGCGCACCTCCTGCCGCACGTCCTCCTCGACGGGGCGGACGCGATAGCGGACGGAGCGCACCTCGACTCCGTCGGCAGCCTCGGCGTAGATGCTGTCGGGCACCACCTGCTCCGGCAGTTCGGTGATCACCACCTCCCGCAGGCCAACCGGGCCGGCCACCTCCACGACCCGCGTCACGTAGGCCTGACCTCGGTAGACGGTGACGGCGTCCACGGTTCCGGTCGTCTCGATTGCCTCGTCCGCCCGGCCGGTGGTCGCCAGGCAACAGACGAGCACCGCCACTGCCAATCCAGTCCGTCTCATCGCTCGTTCTCCTTCTTGAATCGAGGTCAATCGAATGGCGTCATACTCTGTTGGACGATGGGGCCGCGGAATCGTTCCGACCCGGCATTGGCGATTTGAGTGCTGCCGGAGGCCGCTACGCGGGTTCCTATCCTTGAAACCACGTGGGGCCTGGCCGGTTGCACGAAAAAGCGGTGCAGGTCGGCCCGACGCGGGAGACATGCCACCGCACCGGTTGCGGGTCGTGGGCGATGGTTCTCCGCCGGCCGGCGTTCGCCCGGAAGCGCCGTCCTTGGTGCGCTCGGATACCTTATGGTAGGATCACCGGACTATCGTCGCCGTGCCCGGACACGTTGGGGCGAATGGAGGCTCAAAGGAGCATCGGCATGAGACCGGGTGTCATCTTCCTGGGCGATGAGCTCGCCGACCGGATCATCGACGAGGCCCGCACCCTGCTGCACACGCTGGGCGTCGAGATCCACAACGACGGCATCCTGGCCATGCTGTCCGACCACGGGGCCGGGGTGGACGCGGACAGCGGACGCGTCTTTCTCACCGGCGAGATCATCGACCGGGCGCTCGAGGCCGCTCCGCCGTCCTTCGCCTTGTACGACGTGTTGGGCCGTCGGACGCTCGACCTCTCGGGCAACAACGTGCACTTCACGCCCGGCTCGGCGGCCATCCACATCCTCGACAACGAAACCGGCGTCATCCGCAGACCGACGACGGCCGACTACGTGCGGTACGCCAAGCTCGTCGCCGGGCTGGACCACATCGCGTCGCAGAGCACGGCCATGATCCCGGCCGACGTGCATCCGAACATCTCCGACAGCTACCGGCTCTACCTCAGCCTGATCCATTGCGAGAAGCCGGTCGTGACCGGGGCGTTCACGATCGACGCCTTCAACTTGATGAAGGACTTGCAGCTCGCGGTGCGCGGGTCGGCCGAGGCGCTGAAGGAGAAGCCCCTGACCGTGTTCTCCTGCTGTCCGACGGCGCCGTTGAAGTGGAGCGACGTGACGTCTCAGAACGTGGTGGACTGCGCCAAGTATTCCATCCCCGTGGAATACATATCGATGCCGCTGGCGGGGTTCGTGGCTCCGGTCACGCTGGTGGGATCGCTGGTGCAGCACACGGCCGAGACCTTGTCCGGCATCGTTATCAGCCAACTGACCAACCCCGGCACGCCGGTTCTCTACGGCGGCTCACCGGCCATCTTCGACGTTCGCTACGAAACGACGCCGATGGGCGCGGTCGAGACCATGATGATCGACTGCGCCTACAACGAGATCGGCAAGCGTCTGGGCCTGCCGACGCAGGCCTACATCGGGCTGAGCGACGCGAAACAGCTCGACGCCCAGGCCGGCCTGGAGTCCTCGATGGGCGCGACGCTGGCCGCTCTGGCCGGCATCAACAACATCTCCGGTCCGGGCATGCTCGACTTCGAAAGCTGCCTCAGCCTCGAAAAACTGGTGCTGGACAACGAGATTTGCGGGATGACCCTGCGCCTGGTCCGCGGCATCGAGCCGAAGGACGACTTCCCCGCCGTCCCCCGCTTCGAGGAACTGCTGAGGGAGAAACACCTGCTGATCTCCAAGCACACCCGGCGGTATCTGCGCCAGGAGCACTACTTCCCGGGGCCCGCGATCGACCGGGCCAACCGATCGCGCTGGCAGGAAGAGGGCAGTATTACGCTGCGTCAGCGGGCCGCCCACGAGGTGGAACGACTCGTCTCCGAGTGCCGGCCCAGCGCGTTGCCCGACGACAAGAAGACGGAACTGACCCGGCTGATGGAAGCGGAAGCCCGCCGCTACGGCATGACCGGCCTCCCGCACACGGACCGATGAGCGAAATCCTGACCATCGCAGCCGACGAGATCGTGCCGGACCGGGCGGCCGTCCTGGACAACCAGGGCATCCCGCCCGACGAGGTGCTGCCGCCCGCCACCGAGGCGGTGTACCAGGCGGCCTTCGACCTGCTGACGAAAGTGGCCGCACCCGTCGGCATCCTGGCGGAGCTGTCGGTGGACGAGTTCGCGGGCGTGTATCGCGGCGATGGATGGAACGAGCCCAGCACGCCGGTGGGGGACATCTTCCCTCGATCGGAACACCTGGCCCTGTTCGCGGCGACGCTCGGCCCCGAAGTGAGCCGCGAGATCACCAGTCGGTTCGAGTCGAACGATCTGGCCATGGCGGCCATGTTGGACGCCGCGGCGTCGGCGGCAGCGGACAAGGCGGCCGACGTCGTCGAGCGCCGCTTCTGCGCGGCGCTCTCTGACAACGGACGAATGAAGCCGGATACGGGCGTGTTGCGCTACAGCCCGGGCTACTGCGGTTGGCACATCAGCGGTCAGGGGAGGCTCTTCAAGTATCTGGAGCCCGAACAAATCGGCATCTCCCTTCGCGAGACCTACCTGATGGACCCGCTGAAATCCGTCTCCGGCGTCATCATTGCCGGTCCCGGAGAGATCCACGACTTCCGATCCACTTATCCGTCCTGCACCATGTGCGAGACGCACGGCTGCCGTCAGCGAATCCGTAAACTTCTTGACCAATCCAACCCTGAGCCCACCCGCGGAGTGTGAACATGGACCTGTTGGAGCAGATTTCCGAGCAGTTGATCTCCGGTGAGGATGAGCAGGTGGGCAAGCTCACCCGCCAGGCGATCGACCAGCGGCTTCCCGCGCAGGACATCCTCGACCGCGGCCTGATCGCCGGCATGAACGTCGTGGGGGCGCGCTTCAAGGCTCACGAGATCTTCCTGCCCGAGGTCCTCCTGGCGGCACGGGCCATGTACGCCGGCATGGATCAACTGAAACCGCTGTTGATCGAGGAGGGCATTCCGCCGATCGGTAAGATCGTGCTGGGCTCCGTGCAGGGCGATCTGCACGACATCGGCAAGAACCTGGTCGGCATCATGCTCAAGGGAGCCGGCTTCGAGGTCATCGACCTGGGAAACGACGTCGCCCCCGAGCGTTTCGTCGACGCGGCACAGAAGGAGGGCGCCTCCGTCATCGGTATGTCCGCACTGCTGACCACGACCATGCCCATGATGAAGAACGTCGCCGACCTGGTGAAGCAACGCGGTCTCTCGGGCAAGGTCAAGACCATCGTCGGCGGCGCGCCGGTGTCCGCCGAGTACGCGGCCGAGATCGGCGCCGATGCCTACGGCTTCGACGCCGCCAACGCGGTCGATCGAGTGAAGAGCCTGGTGAACGTGGCTTGAGATGCAACCGCTGCTCGAACGACTCGCGGCCGGCGACGTCCTGGTGGCCGACGGCGCCATGGGGACCATGCTGCAGGCCGAGGGGCTCGAACCGGGGCAGTGTCCCGAGTCGTTCAACCTGACCCGCCCGCAGGTTCTGCTGGAGATCGCCCGCCAGTACCTCGAGGCCGGCGCCGACATCATTCAGACCAACACGTTCGGCGGTTCACCCGCCAGGCTGGCCATGCACCAGCTCGCGGACCGGACCGACGGCATCAATCGAGCGGCCGTCCGTGCGGTTTGCGACGCGGTCGGCGATCGCGCCTACGTCTCCGGATCGTGCGGCCCCAGCGGCAGGATCCTGAAACCTTACGGCGACACCGATCCGCAGGACCTCTACGCGGGGTTCCGGCGGCAGATCGAGTGCCTGATTGACGCCGGCGTCGATTGCGTTTGCGTCGAGACGATGGTCGATCTGAACGAGGCGACCCTGGCCGTCAAGGCTGCCAAGGACGCGTCGCCGTCGATCCCCGTGCTGGCCACGATGACCTTCGACGCCACGCCGCGAGGCTTCTACACGATCATGGGAGTCAGCGTGGAGGCGGCGGCCGGCGGCTTGGCCGATGCCGGCGCGGACGTGGTGGGCTCCAACTGCGGCAACGGCATCGAGCGCATGGTCGAGATCGCCGGACAATTCCACGAGCACAGCCGCCTCCCGCTCATCATCCAGTCGAACGCCGGGCTTCCCCAGATGCAGGACGGCAAGCCCGTGTACCGCGAGACGCCCGAGTTCATGGCCGATCGGGCGCGGGCCTTGATCGAAGTCGGCGTGTCCATCATCGGCGGCTGCTGTGGCACCACTCCGCAACACATACGAGCCCTGCGCCGGATGGTGGATGCGAGCGGCCGTCGGTGAAGTCTCCAGGAGTCGGGCGGCGCTTGTAATATCTCGTCATATCCGTCCGGCGGTCGGCTGGCGGGCGGTACCGTGCCCGGCGCGATTGTGGTAGTCTCCGGAGTCGGCGAGTAGACCGCGGCGCCGGCGAACGCAGGCGTCTTCATCGTCTCACAGATCAGGAGGCCCCAAGCTGTGCGCAAGTTAAACTACATCCTTGTTCAACTGATTGCCGTCGTTATTCTTGCGGCCACGTTCACCGGCTGCGCCATCACCGAACGCCAGGCTGAGCCGGCTGTCGCTGCCCCCGAAGCGCCCGGGGCTCCGGCGGCAGCGCCTGCCGAGGCCGGGCCCGAGCAGGATGCCGAGAAACCCGCAGACGAGGCGGACGAAGAAGAGGAGAGGCTGAAGCAGGCCGAGGACGACGCCAAAGACGCCCGCAAGCTCGCCAAGATCGAGCGGGACCTCAACCTTGCCGCCGAACGCCTGGCCCAGGCACGACTGGCCATGGCCCACGCCGAGGCCCAAAACGCCGTGAGCGTCGCCAAGGCCGAGAAGGACCTCGAGCTCGAACGGCAGCGGTACCGCATCTTCGTCGAGCGCTCCGTGCCCAACCGCGTCGAGAGGGCCAAGCTCGATCTGACCCGGGCCGAGGACCGCACCAAGGAGGCCGAGGAAGAGCTCAAGCAGCTCGAGATGATGTACGCCGAGGACGATTTCGCGGATCAGACCAAGGAGATCGTGCTGGAGCGGGAGCGCCGGCGGCTGGAACGCGCCAAGCGGGACCTCGAGTTGCGACAGGAGGAGTTCACCATCCTGACCGAACTCACCATCCCGTTGGAGAAGGCCGAGCAGGAGACGAAGGTCGAGCAACAGACCAAGTCTCTGGAGAAGGCCCAGCGCGATGCCGACGCCTCGCGGCTCGGCGATCAGATCGGGGTGCTGAAGGCCGAGGGCGACATCGCCAACCTCGAGGTCCAGATCGAGGACCACCACGTGGACATGGCCCAGAAACAACGCGAGCGCGAGAAGAAGCACAAGGAGAAGGAAAAAGAGAACGAAAAGAAAGCGCAGGCGGGGGAGTAGCAGGCATGAACGCGTTGATTGCAGTCCTCCTGCTTGCGGCAGGTACTGGGCCGCCCGACGCCGGTCCCGCCGATGCGGCGGGCGATCAGGTCACGCCACTGTCCTCGGGTCAGGCCGGCGCCTGCGCGGACCAGATTCCTCCGCCCACGGACGACGACGTTCGCCAGGCCATCCGGCGCGGCATCGACTTCCTGCTCAAGGCTCAGAATGACGACGGCTCATGGGGCGGCCAGGGGGATTCCCTGACTACCTGGAGCGGCGGCATCTGGTCCAACCCCGAGACCCACCGGGCCTGGAAGGTGGCCGTCACGGGATTGTGTTGTGCCGCGCTGCTGGAGGTGGGCACCTCGGACGATGCCGTGGCCGCGACCGATCGGGCCATCCGCTATCTGATCGACAATGCCGACGTCAAGAGGCCCAACGAATGGGACACGATGAACAACTGGGCCTACATCTACGGGTTGCAGGGTCTGGCCGCCGCGTACGGACATCCGCGGTACGCCGATTCACCGCTGCGGGCCGAGATCGCCGCGTCCGTTGCCAAGCACGTCCACAACCTGGCCCGGTTCCAGTCGGTCAGTGGCGGATGGGGCTACCTGGAGTTGAACGCCCCGCGCACCCGCCGCCCGCAGTGGGCTACCAGTTTCATGACCGCGGCGGCCGTGGTCGCGATGCAGGAGGCCAGGCGCAACGGGCTCGAGGTGGACCAGGGCGTGATCGATCGGGCCATCCGAATCATCAAGCACTGCCGCCTGCCCAACGGCGGCTACACCTATCACGTGCGGGCGATCCCCAACCTGCACTCGGAGTACATCGATCAGGTCAAGGGCTCGCTGTCGCGCATTCAGGTGTGCCACGCGGCCCTGATCCTGTCGGGTGAGCCGGTTCCGCCGGAGGACCTGCTCACCGGTATGGGGCACTTCTTCCGCGAGCACAAGTTCCTCGACCTGGCCATGCACAAGCCGGTCCCGCACGAGGCCTACTACTACAACTCCGGCTACTTCTACATGTTCGGGCACTACTACGCGGCCCTGGTGATCGAGCGGCTGGGCCCCGAGGCCCAGGCGAAGTACTGGCCCAAGCTGCGACACGAGATCATCAAGATTCAGCAGAAGGACGGTTCCATCTGGGACTACGACATGCACCGCTACGACCGGCCCTACGGCGTGGCCTACGGCCTGATGGCCCTGGGCCGCTCGCTGCGGTAGCAGGATCGTCTGCGCAGAGCGGATCGACGCCCTGTACTACGCCGGGTAGCGGTCGGTGCTGAAGACCTCCGAGGCCGGTTTGCGGTCGGCGTCCTCCAGCGGGCTGATCAGGTCCGCCGAAGACGGGTAGCCCAGCGGCATCATGGCCACCGGCTTGGCCTTAGCGGGTATTCCCAGCAGGTGTTTGATCTTCCGCTCGTCGAACGCGCCGATCCAGCAGGTGCCCAGGCCCTCGGCCACCGCAGCCAGCGCCAGGTGATCCAGGGCGATGGCCACGTCGAGCTCCGCGCTGTTGCCGTACCCGCCCATCGACTTGTAGGCCTGCTCGGCCAGTCCGCAACCGACCACGATGATCGGCGCTTCCGCCAGCCAAAGCTGGTCGAATGCGGCCTGGGCCACCTGGCGACGAAGCTCCCCATCGGTCACGAAGATGAACCGCCACGGCTGGAAGTTGCAGGCCGACGGCGCCCAGCGCAAAGCCTGATGCATGCGTTCGAGGACGGCGGGCGGAATCGGCTTCGACGAATACGAGCGTACGCTACGGCGCGTTCGGATGGCTTCGAGCACGTCTATGATCGGTCTCCTGCTGCCGGGTCGCCGACAACTTTATCTACCAGCCGCCCCGCGCGTCAACGTGCCCGATGCGCAGGACGGCCGATGCTCCCGCTCCGCCCGACGCCCTCGTCTACGTGCAGAAACGAGGCGGGAAGCGGTCTCGGCCCTCTGACGAACACCCCGCCGGGTGTTCAGGCTCGCCCCGCTTCCCGCCCCGTTTGCTACGGATACGCCTCTGGGGCGTTCTCCGGTCACCGTGGTCAGGCGGCCATCGACCGGCGCCTGTGCACGATGACTGCTCCGGCCGTCAACACCAGCAGCCCCAGGACGATCAGGCCCCATTGGGAGACCGTCGGAATGGCGCGGAAATACGCGTCGTGCTGTGGTGCAAGGTCCTCCTCGCCGACGGTGAGGTTGCCGATCTGAACCCCGCCGTCACCCGGTGTGTCCCACAGCGGGATACACGTGGGATCGAAGTAGGGGGCATCGGGATTCGGCTGGAAGTCGCGGTCCGGCGGAAGACACTCCAGCGGCACCGTCTCTCTGATAATCAGCGGGACCTTATTGTACCCGAAGAGCCCCTCCCCGTACTCGATCTGGAAGTAGACCTCGAAGTAAGCCCGTGCCGTGCCATCTCCGTTGTCCACGATCTGCCCCACTGACGGTGGAAGGTAGGGCGCCAACGTTGTGCCCGCCCGCAGGATGAGGCTCCCGCCGTCGGCGCTCAACTGCATCTCGACGATCTCCGTGGCGATCACGCCGCCGACCGGAGTGCCTCGCTGTACCACGAAGGGGCCGCTGAACTCCAGGAACGTCTCCGCAACACAATCCAGGTCCGTACTGACCCCCACCTTGATCGTGGACGTGCCGATCTCATCGATGCCTGGAGCGCAGGTCTCGACCCAATTCTCCCCGTTCAGCTCACGACTGCACTTGCTGCAATCCGGATCACTGGCCGTAGCGGCCGGCGCCAGAGCCAACGCCATCAGCGCGCACGCCACCACGAGCCCCGTTATCGCTCTTGTGGTCATCCCCTGTCCTCCTATTGGTCAGTATGTACATTTGGCCAAAGACAAACACTGAAAGCCGTTTTCAGCCGGACAACCCGCCGCAGGTCCGCCGGGCGAAGCAGCGGCGAGCTATGCGCCCGGTCTCCATCCGGTCGGCCGGGAGCAGGTCCGGCTCGCCGCAACCCTGTTCGTTCCTTACAGCGAGGTCGGTGGGGCACGCGGCTGCAACAGGCGAATGGCAAAGCGCGAAGGGAAGAAAAACGCCGGCCGGTGCCCAGAACCGCCGCCGTCTGCCGATGGCGCGCGGTGCCGAAGCGGCGGTAGTGCAAGCTGAACGCCGCTGAGCACCAACACCACCGAGGCGTTGACCAACGCCACCAGGAACCCGGCCAGCACGTAGCCGAGCGTCTTGCTTACCCAGTGCAGGAGCGTGCCCTCTCCCACAACCGGGCCGAGCACCGCCGCCGACAGGCCCGTGGGTGCCAGAGCCAGTTCGACGCCCATCCAGCCGACGCCCAGAACGAACGGATTGAAGCCGATCCAACGGGTGAGCCACGCGCCACCGGCCGCGTAAAACGCCGGAATCGCGGTAGTCAACAGCAGCGCGCCAAAACTCGCGGGGACGCCCGCTTCGGGCCGGCTGACCGAGAACACGTAAACCGCCAAGCCCCACAGCCCGCCGCCGAGCGTGGCCGCCGTTGGTCGCCAGTACCGAATGGCGAAGAACAGCGGAAGCAAGGAAAACCAGCCGAGCCAGGCTTGGCGGGTCGGCCCGGCGACGGCCGCCATCAGCCACGCGCCGAGGGGAAGCGACACGATCAGTGCCGCCGTCTTGACGGTACACAGCGTCTTTCGAGCGGAGCCGTTATGGCTATGGAAGCGCACGGTCGGAACTCGTGGTGCTTGACCACGCGAAGACCGTCTGTGGTTGGAACGCATGTCCTGCCGGGATCGACGCAACGGAGCCCCTTTCCCGATCGCTTCCCCGACCACACAACCTGCCGGAACGACGCTTCCTCCCCCTTACGCTTTCAGGCCCTTGAGACGGCGGCTCGAAGTGAAGTTGCCGACCCGACCGGTAGCGTCACAGACACCGCCGCGATTGGGCCTCGGCTACATCTGCTCTCCGGCGCGGCGCGCCAACTGAAACCGCGGCCTGCAACCTCGCACAAACGGAACGCTACGTTCCAGTCCCGCGCGCCTGCACCTCGAACACGCTCACCGCGACATGATCGGGAGATGCTTCTTCAGTTGTATGCGCACAACACGCCCGACGATGGAGCTACTATACTACTGTCCTGCTCACCGAACAACGCCAAAAGCTGCTCTTTAATTGAATCGTCATAAGTGCCCGCACGTATTGCAGTTGCGCCTCTGTTTTTGTCGCCGGATCGAACTGAGGACCGCGTGCTTCAGGCCCCGGGCGGGCGATATGGCCACGGTCCCTGCCGGGCGAACGCCATCTCGCCAGGCTGCCCGAACCTGGTTCAGCCGCGTCCAACAAGGTCCGATAGATTCGATGAGCGGGCGCCGATTCTGCGTTGCCGCCCGTGCGCGCCGGCAGGCGCGCCGGCTGCGCGAGAGCCGTTCCGCCTTGGAGAACGGGCCACGATGCAGGCTGCAACTCCCAACGTCTGGTCAGGCCCGACTGACAGGGTGGGGGCCCTGGATGCCTCCCGCCCCCGCGTTCCCCCGACGCGCCGCCGCAGCCTGCCGGCCATCGGCGCAATCGCGTTGATGTGTCTGTGCACCTACGCGCCCACCATCCACCAGCGGGCCCACTACAGCGATGACTTTCCCAACCGGCTCGCCGTCGAGCAGAGCAACTGGTGGGGGGCCTGTCGGGAATACTGGAGTTCCCACGGCCTGCTTCGTCCCCTGGGCCTTGCGGCCGTGCTGATCTGTCAGCAAGCCCTATGGGAGTACCCGATCGCTCAGCAGGCGGTCATGCTCGCTCTGTGTCTGACCCTGTGCCTCCTCGTGTATCTGTTCGCGCTGCGCGTGACCGGTGACTGGGGCGTTGCCCTGGCCGCCGGGGCGATCCTGGCGGCCTGGCCCTCGTACACGTCGATGGTGGTGTGGGTGGCGGGCGGGCTGGAGATGCTGCCCGCGTACTGCACCGCGCTGGCGGCCCTGCTGCTCTACCTGCGGTATCTCGGCTCGTCTCGGACCCGGTCGTGGTGGTTCGCATCTCTGGCGGTCTTTGCCGTCTCGGTGAACTTCCACGATCAACATCTGGGCACAGCCGCGGCCTTCTCGCTGTTGGCCTGCCTGGGCGGCCCGCCGGGCCGGCGGCTGCGCGTCACTCTGGGCACCGTCCCTTTCTGGCTGGTCGCCCTGACCGCGGGCCTGACCACCATGACCACCGCCCGCGGCACGGAACGCCCACTCGATCCGACCGTGACCAGCCTCGTCTCCAATCTCGGGGTGGTGCTGTGGTCCTTCTTCGACATGTCGGTCCTCGAGCCGTTCCGCCAATCGCTCTACGGCGCGGGGCCTCGGGAAAGCCTCAGCCGGATGGCGGCGGCCGATCCGATCCTCCTGATCGGTTGCTCGCTTCTGCTCGCGGCGGCCGTCGCCGCGACCGTCCACCTCCTGCGGCGACTTCCGCCCGCCTCGTCGAACGGGCGATCCCTGGCCGTACTGGCTGCGGTCGGCGCCGTCATCGTGCTGGCCGGCATGGGCATCATGGCCCTGCAGCAGGACGCCTCGATCAAGCCGCGGCACACCCTGGTCCCGGCGATCGGCCTGGCCATGGTCCTGGCGTCGGCGGTTGGCGTGTCGCGCGGCCCGCGCGCCCGCACCGTCAGCGCAGCGGTGCTGGGCTGTCTGCTGCTGGTGCTGTCGGTCTTTCAACTGGGATACGTGTACGAATGGACAACGCGGGCGCGCGTCACCGACCAAGTGCTGACCTCGCTCGATGAAGTCTACCCCGCCGCCTCCGAGGGCGATCTGCTGGTCATCGACGGCGTCCGAAAGTACGGGCGGGGCTTCACCGATTCCTGGGGCGTGTCCGGCGCACTGAGCCTCCGCCGCGAGGTGCCCGTCCGCGTGGCCACCCTGGTGCGTCGTGACGGCGACCGGCTGTACGCCAACGCCGCCTGGGACCGGGTCTGGGAGATCGAACCCGCCGCCACTCGCTTCTTCCTATGGCGCGAGGGCGAGGGCCGGCTTCTGCCCCTGACCTACGAGCAGTTCCTCGCCCGGCGTCCGGACCTGGCACCGCAGAGCCATTGACAGCGAGACACGAGTGATGGATGTGACCGACAATCCGTTGAGCCAATCCTTGCCGCCCACAAGCCCGGCCGCCGACGCCGACGGCCCGCTGGTCAGCATCGTAGTCCCGGCCCGCGACGAGGCCGAGAACGTCCCGCTCCTCGTCGATCGTTTGCGCGACACCATCACACGGTTCACCGAGCGTTTCGAGATCATCTTCGTCTGCGACGGCTTCGATGACTCCACGGGTGAGGCGGTCGGCGAACTGCGTGCCGCCGACGGTCGGGTCAAGCTCCTGCGTCTGTCGCGCAGCTTCGGCCACCAGAACGCGTTGCTCGCGGGTCTGGACCACGCCTCGGGTCAGGTGGTCGTGACCATGGACGCGGACCAGCAGCACCCGCCCGAGACGGTGGCCGACCTGTTGCTCGAGTGGGAGAAGGGCTACGACGTGGTACACGCCATCCGTCGTCCCACCCGCCGGCAGGCCACGCTGATCCGCAAGTGCCGGAGCCTGGCCTACACCATGCTCCGACGGCTCTGCGAGGTGGACATCGTCCCGCAGTCCGCCGACTTCAAGCTCTACGACCGCAGCGCGGTGACGGCGTTGTGTCAGCTCCGTGAGCACGGCCGCTTCAACCGCGGGTTGGCCCGCTGGATCGGGTTCCGCCACGCCGCGGTCCACTACGACGAGGCCCTGCGCCAGCGGGGTCGGCCGTCCTACTCGTTTGCCAGACGGCTGCTGTTGCTGATGAACGGCATCTTTTCGCTGTCGTCTCGACCGTTGCAGTACCTTGGCGTCGTCGGGCTGGGTCTCTCGGCCCTGTCCGGCCTCTACCTCATGGTGATCCTGATCGGATGGGCCCTGGACGTGGAAGCCTACCGTCTCGTTGCCGGTTGGGCCTCGACCGTCGGCATCGTGCTGCTGGTGGGTGGCGTGCAACTGACCGGCCTGTGGCTGATGGGGCAGTACATCGCCCGCACCTACGACGAGGTCAAAGGACGCCCGTGTTACATCGTGGCCGACGCACAGGGCCTGCGCCTGCCTGCGTCGCCCGCCGGTGACGCCCGGCAACACGTTCTGCCGCGACGGGCCGATCGCGCCGCCCCTCCCGGGCGCGACCCTGCGGAGGACCGGGCCCAGAAGCTGCGCCGCATCCCTTCGCTGGTTGCCGATGAACTCCACCGGGCGGGCGCCCCGCTCGGCCAGTCCGTTCCTCCTTCGCCCGAGGCCGTCGAACGTGAACTGCAGACTTGCGACCATTCCTGAACTCCGGGACGTCTCGATGGGTCGTTGCCTGGCTTGTGGGGCGACGCGATCGCGACTCCTGCACCGCATCGGGACTTTCTGGATCGTGCAGTGCCGGCACTGTCTGCTGGCCTGGTCGCGGGGCGCGCACCTCGACCCGGCATCGTTCTACGATCGGGATTACTTCGTCGGCACCGATCGCCCCAAGGGGTACGACGACTACCTCTCGATGGCCGCGGCCATGAGCCGAACGAACTCGGCCCGCATTCGCCGATTGCGCCGACTGACGCCCCAAGCGCGGACGCTGCTCGACGTCGGCTGCGGCCCCGGATTCTTCGTCCAACACGCCGGCGAGTCGGGACTGCACGCCCGCGGCCTGGAGGTCTCGAGATTCGCCGCCGACTACGGCCGTGAGCGCCTGGGCCTCGAGATCGTCAACGGACCGCTCGACAAAGCGCACCTGGACCGGCTCGACGGCACGTTCGATCTGATCACGCTGTGGGATGTGATCGAGCATCTGCCGGTCCCGGACGCGGCCTTGCGGCTCCTGGCCGACCGCCTGGCGCCCGGCGGCGTCCTGGCTCTCAGCACGGGAGACATCGGCTCGCTGGCGGCCCGCCTCACCGGACCGCGGTGGCACCTGTTCAACCTCCCGGAGCACCTCTGGTTTTTCACCATTCCCGCGCTGCGACGCCTGCTGGCCCGGGTGGGCCTGACCACCTTGTGTGTCCAACGCGAGGTGTGCTGGTACACGGCCCGGTATCTGCTGGAGCGACTGTTGTTCTCATTCCGCCGCCGCCCGACGCCCATCCCCGCCGCCGCGCTGCTCGATCGCTTCAACCTCCCTTGCACCCTCCTCGACGTCGTGACCATCCACGCCCGCAAGCCGATCGCAGAAGCGCCGGCGGTCGACAGCCGTTGACCGCGATACCGCGATCACGATCCACGCACGTCCGCTGTTCTGCTGTCTAGCGGTTGTTGATTGCGAGGTTACGAATCACCATCCCGACCGTGCGGTTGGCTGACAGGTCGGGATGACGCAGCAGGGCGACTCTCGCCCCGGCGGGCAGAATGCCGCTCAGCGCTTCCACCTCCGACTCGAAGACGTGCAGCATCAGCGTCCCCCCGGCGCTGAGGTGTTCGGGCGCCTGGGCGATGAGCCGCCCGATGAGACCCAGGTGGAACCGCAGCACCGACCGCGGCATGGACCCGCCGCTGTTCTGCCGCACCCACGGAATGCGCCGCAGCAGGTTCTTGGCCACGTTGCTGGCGAAGTTGTCCGGCCGGAAGTTGTACGGCGGGTTGAAGGCGATCAGGTCGAACCGTCCCTCGACCGATTCGAGCAGGTCGCTGCGGTAGCACTCGAAACCAACCCCGTTGCCGGCTGCGTTGGTGACCGCGTTGCAGACCGCCGCATTAGACACATCCGCGGCCTCCACCTGATGCCCCGCTTTTGCCACGCAGATCGCCAGGATGCCGCTGCCCGTCCCCACGTCCAGCACCCGCTGTCCGGGCTGCACCTGCGAGATCACCAGTTGGGCAAACACCCGGGCGTCGCGATGGGCGGCCGACACCCACGGCGGACTCACCACCACCGTCGCCTCGCACAATCGCCGTACCTCGACATTGATGTACGGCGTGTTCACCTCCGGCCGGTTGCGCCGACGCGCCTGCATCCAGCCCCCGAAGCTGGCCGGAGTCCAGCCTTCCTGGTGCAGGAAGTCGCGCAGCTCCGTAGAAGTCAGAGCCGCCAGTTCCCTGGCCCGTGCGGGAGTCGCGACGTATTCACGCAGGTAGGCCGCGGGATACTCGGTGTCCCGCGAGTCCGGCGCGACAGTCGGATGCAACAGAATCTCGACGGCCCCGCGCCCGGCCGCTTCCAGACCGGCCGTGATCGTGCCGACGTCCATCCGCCCGGTGTAGTTCACCCCGACGAAGTGATCGGGCGTCGCCAGCTTGAACTCGCCCGCCGCGGTCGCGTTCGCCCGCGCGTAGTGGTTCAGCAGCACGTGCTTGACGTAGTTCGTGCTGATCAGCGGCTCGATCCTCTTGCGCCACGGTCCGGCCCGGTAGGCCGGCTCGCGAGCCAGCCTGACGCATTCGATCCCGTACTCCGCTGCCAGCCGGCAGGTGATGCGGAAGACCGCCGGAATCATGTGCACGTGCTGGTGCGAGTTGAGGTGATCCGGACGCACGCCGTCACCGAGCACCTTCTCGATCTGCGCCCGCAGCTCGCGCTCGATCTGGATCAGGCCCGCCTCGGTCCCGGCCAGCTTGATCAACCAGCCGTATCCCGTGCGCTGTCGGCCGTCCGATCCCAGCAGCAGCGGCACCTCGTCGCGCGGAGCGACGCAGTCCGCCTCGTTCAGACACAGGTGCACCCCGACGCCGAGCTTCGGGCACGCCGGCAGCACCTCGTGAATCGCGTGCTCGTACGCGTAGCCGTTGGCCCGCAGGCACGTGCTGGTCAGGCAGCCTTGCTTGTGTGCCCGGCGAATCCCCTCGTTGAACGCGTACACCAGACCCAGGTCGTCCGCGTGAAGAATCACCGTGCGCCGCCCAGCCCCGATCAACACCGCGGCGCCATCTGCATCGGACGCGGCGGACCTCGGCCGCTCCCGGGCGGGGCCTTGGGCGGAGGGCGGGTTGTCCAGTACCGTCGTCATGATATTTCCGGTGGTTTTATCGGCCACCGGCCGGCGCGCCGCGAGCTAGACTTGCGCCCGCATCCGGTTTGCCACCCCCGTGAACCGCTGGCGTGCCCCGGCCCGGCGTGTAGGATACGGCTCGAAGCAGGGCGGCTGGTCTTCCGTACCCGGGCAGGGCGACATCCGGCATGGACGATACCCTCACCGCATTCGTCGAACGCATCGGGCCGTTTCCAAAGCGCACGGTCTGCTTCATAGGTCTGGGACCGGGCGACCCGGGGCTGCTGGCGGTCAAGGGGGCGGTCCGTCTACGCCAGGCCGACGTCGTCTTCTACGACTTCGGCTACCATCCCTCGGCCATCTGGAACCTGCTGGCACCCGATGCCGAGAGGGTCCCCGTTCCCGGGTGCGGCTCGAGCCCGACGCCGGCTCAGATCGCTGAGACCATCCGACCCCACGTCGAAGCCGGCCGTCGCGTCGTATACCTGACCGGCGGCAACCCGTTTGTCTTCGAGCGGGCCGACCAGGTGGCCCGGGCCCTTTCGGGTCTCGGCGTGGCGTTCGAGGTCGTTCCCGGCCTCACTGCGGCCCTGGCCGCCGCCGCATACGCTGGCGTTCCGCTCAGCGCGCACGGCACAACCGACGCGGTTTCCCTGGCGCCCGGCGCCTCCGACGACGAGCCGGATGCTGTCCCACCCGGCCTGCCCCCCCTGGCCCGCGGCGGAACCCTGGCCGTGTACGTCGGCGAGCGGAACCTGAACCGCATCTGCGACGCGCTGCGGACCGGCGGCCTCGAAGGCACCACACCGGCCGCGATCGTCGAGGACGCCACCCGCACCGGCCAACGCGTCCTCAGCGGCACGCTCGACACCATCGCCGCTCAGGCAGCCGACGCCGGCGTCACCTCGCCGGCCCTGTTTTTCTTCGGCCCCCGCGCCACCGTCCGGCCGGAGCTGAACTGGTTCGAGCGCCGCCCCCTGTTCGGGCAGCGAATCCTCGTGACGCGGCCCTGGCACCAGTCGGCCGTGCTGGCCGGCCGGCTCAGCGCCCTGGGCGCCGACGTCATCGAGGCCCCCACGGTGACGATCGAGCCGCCCTGCGACCATGGCCCGATGGATGACGCTCTGGGCCGCCTGCCCGATTACCACTGGCTGATCCTGACCAGCGCCAACGGCGCGGACGCCCTGGCCGACCGGATGCGCCACTTGGGCCTCGACGCCCGGGCCCTGGCCGCCGTCCGCATCGCCGCCATCGGTCCGGCCACGGCCGACCGTCTGCGGACTCTGTTTGTCGAGCCCGATCTAGTGCCCGACGAGTTCGTCGCCGAGTCGTTGGCACAGGCACTCGGCACAACTGACCTGACCGGCAAACGATGCCTCCTGCTCCGCTCGGACATCGCCCGCAAGACGCTGCCCGAAATGCTCGACGCCGCCGGCGCCCGTTGCGACGACATCCCCGCCTACCGCACGACCATTCCCGACAAACTGCCGGACGAGATCATCCGCGACCTAGCGGCCGGCGCGATCCAGTGGGCCACGTTTACCAGCTCCTCGACCTTCGCCAACTTCGTGACTCTACTGGGTGACAGGGCCCCCACGGTCCTGCCAACGCTCAAGCTGGCCAGCATCGGCCCGATCACCTCCGGGACCATCCGGTCGGCCGGCTACGAGCCCACGGTCGAGGCCCAGACCTACACCGTGGAAGGTCTGGCCGATGCGATCGCGGAGTCCGGCACGTCGGCTCCTTGACGCTTGGTCCCGCTGGTGACACGTCTGCCGCAGGCCCGTCCTGCCGGTCGCGACCGTCATTCACCCGCCGGACGTCTGCTGGGATTTCCGCGGTCACGCGTCTAACATGCCCGAATGCTCGGGGACTTCGACAGGTTCGTTGGACCGGCCGCCGGTATCACCACGTCGCTGCTGTGGACGGGCACATCCCTGTGCTTCACGGCGGCGGGGAAGCGCATCGGGCCGACCATGGTCAACGGCACGCGAATCGCCCTGGCCATCGTCCTGCTGGGTCTCACCCACCGGTTCATGGCCGGCACCTGGATTCCCACCGCCTCGATCGGGCAGGTGACTTTCCTGGCTTTCTCGGGGATTGTCGGCCTGGCCATCGGCGACCAGGCGCTCTTTACCGCGTTCGTGAGCATCGGGCCGCGACTGGCCATGTTGATCATGGCCACCGCGCCCATCTTCGCCGCGTTCTTCGGCTGGCTCGCTCTGGGCGAGACGCTGCCGGACGTCGCCTGGATCGGCATCGCCCTGACCATCGGCGGCGTGGGCTGGGTGGTGTTCGAACGACAACACGACGGGAGTGTCGTGCGCAATCCGCATCGGCTTCTGGGCGTCCTCTTCGCGTTCGTGGCCGCCGCCTGCCAGGCCGGCGGTCTGCTGCTCAGCAAGCAGGGCATGGGTCACGGCTGGTTGCCCGAGGACCAGCACATGACTCCCCAGGCGGCTACCTTCGTGCGTATGGTCTTCGCCGGATTGGGCGTGCTGCCCATCGTTCTGTTGCACGCACGCCGGCAGCGCAAGCGGCGGGCGGCCGGAATCCGACCCTTCCCGCCCGAAGCACGTCGGGCAGGGCTGATTTTGGCCGCCTGCGGCGCCGTAGTCGGGCCGTACCTCGGTGTATGGATGTCACTGGTCGCGGCGGACCGGGCCGCAATGGGCGTCGCCCAGACACTCATGTCCCTCACGCCGGTCTTCATCCTGCCCTTCGCGGTCCTGGTCCACAAGGAGCGAATCAGCCCTCGAGCCGTGATCGGCGCCTTGATCGCCGTGGGCGGCTCCGCTCTGCTGTTCTTCAACGCATAGTCAGGATTGCGACCGGGCTCCACAACCCGGAGGTGGAACGCTCTTGTTCGGCTATCGGCTGAAGTGATCCGCAATGCCATCCGTGATGGCCGCCGCGAGGTCGGCTTGGTAGGAGGGAATCGCCAGCCGGCGAGCCTCCGCATAGTTGCTCAGAAAACCACACTCGATCAGCACCGCCGGCCGGGAATGCCCCATCAGAACGCGAAACCCCGCGTCCTCGACCCCACGACATTCGATCCCTGCGCGTTCGAGAGCCGACACGATGCTCTCCGCCGCGTGGACGCTCTGTCCGGAAGCGCCGCGGGCGATGTAGACCGTCGTCCCCGTGGCGCTGGCTCGTTGGGCGGAGTCGGCGTGAATGGACACGAACAGGTCGGCGCCATAGCGCTCGGCCAACGCCGCTCGTTCGTCCAGGCTGATGAAACGATCCGTGTTACGCGTAGTGACCACTCTGGCGCCGCGCTCCTCGAGCAGTTGGGCCAGGGTCATGGCGATGTCGAGGTTGACCGTCTTCTCCGCCTGAGGCCCGACGCCCTGCGCCCCGGGGTCCTTTCCGCCGTGCCCGGCGTCCACCACCACCGTCGCACCGCGAATACGGCGCAACTCCGGCTCACGCGGCAGAACCGGCTCCGGTATCAGCCTCGGCCGAACCGGCCGCGCCGCAGGCGCCGGCGCCGGCCGCACCGCCCCGAACAACGGATCGGGCAACTCCCGAAGCACCCCGGGCGTCGCGCACCCGCCCACAAGGGCAGTGAACACAATCGCGCCGGTAATCAGCCTGGCTGTCATGATCCCCCCGTTTCCTGCCCTGCGGGCCCGGTATGCAGTGCATCGTATGTTTCGCGGTGCGGACCGGCAAGCCCGCTGCCGGTATCGTTGAGGGAACGCGCGGTCAGCGGTGTTCACGGGCCAGGCGGCCAATGGCGTATCCCGCGCCGGATGAAATCACGTCAGTACCCCGCCGCCTGTCCGTCCTTGCGAGACTCCGACGCGCCGATGTAGACGTCGTTCGCCGCGTCGTACCCGATGGCCTGATACCCCCCGAACCCGCCCACGTCGAAGTGAACGCCATGGCCCATCTCGGTCAACGCACGACGCGCTTCGACGTCGACGCCCGACTCCAGCGCCACTCGCCCGCCGTCACCCATGACCTCGCCCGTCGGTTCCGACGAGCCGGTGTGATGGAACCGGGCCGCGTCACCGGCCTCCTGAAGGTTCATCCCGAAGTCGATGATGTTGCACAACACCTGCACGTGACCCTGCGGCTGCATGTCGCCGCCCATCACCCCGAAGCTCAGGAACGGCTGGCCCTCCCGGGTCACGAACGCCGGGATGATCGTGTGGAACGGCCTCTTGTGCGGCTCGTACCCGTTGGGGTGGCTCGCATCCAGCGAGAACAGGGCCCCGCGGTTCTGCAGACCGAACCCCAGCCCCTCCGGGCACAGCCCCGACCCGAAGCCCCAGTAGTTGCTCTGGATCAGCGAGACCATGTTGCGGTCCTTGTCGGCCACGGTGAGGTAGATCGTGTCACCCTCCTGGAGCGACGACTCGACCCGCTCCCAGTCGATGTCGCCGGCCGGCGGGCGCCGCGAAGCCCGCCGCGGGTCGAGCAGCTTTCGGCGCTCGGCTGCATACTCGTTCGAGATCAGCTTCTCGATCGGCACCCTGACGAAATCCGGGTCGGCGTAGTAGCGGGCCCGGTCCTCGTAGGCCAGCTTCTTCGCCTCCAGCAGGTGGTGCAGGTACGCGGCGCTGTTGTGGCCCATCGACTTCAGATCGTACCCGCTCAGAATGTTCAGCATCTGCAGCGCCGCGATGCCCTGACCGTTGGGCGGCAGCTCCCACACGTCGTAGCCCCGGTAGTTGGCCGACACCGGGTCCACCCAGGTCGAGGTGTGCTCCGCCAGGTCGCGCTTCCGCAGAAAGCAGCCCACGCGCCGGCAGAACGCGTCCATCACCTCGGCCGCCTCGCCCCGATAGAACGCGTCGCGACCCTCCTTGCCGATCCGTTCGAGCGTGTCGGCCAGGGCGGGGTTGCGGAAGAGTTCGCCCTTCTTCGGCGATCGCCCTCCGGGCAGATACACCTCGGCGAAGCCCGGGTAATCCTTCCGCATCTCACCGCCCAACGACCAGTAGTGGGCGATCAGCTCCGACAGCGGAAAGCCCTCGCGGGCATAGCGGATGGTCGGCTCCAGAATCGTCTGCATCGGCAGTCGGCCGAACCGAGTGTGCAGCTCCGACCAGCCGTCCACGCAACCGGGCACCGTCACCGGAAGCGGACCGAGCGGCGGCATCCGCTCCAGGCCCTGTTCGCGAAGGTGCTTCAGCGTGAGCGCGTACGGCGATCGGCCGCTGGCGTTCAGACCGTACAGCCGCTGCGTCTTGGCGTCCCAGACGATGGCGAAGAGGTCTCCGCCGATTCCGCAGCTCGTCGGCTCCATCAGCCCCAGCGCCGCGTTGGCCGCGATGGCCGCGTCCACCGCGCTGCCGCCCTGTTTCAGAATGTCGAGCGCGATCTGCGTTGCCAGCGGCTGACTGGTGGCCGCCATGCCCTTTCGGGCCATCACCTCCGAGCGCGTCGCGAAGGCCCGTCCGGTGACGCGGTCTCCTCCGTGGGCCAGCGGCACCGTCAGAATCACGACCAGCACAGCCGTCAGACAGGACGCTATCTGGGCAAGTGACATCGCACGCCTCCGCTTCAGTGTTCGACTTGTCGCCGGGAGTATACAGCACAATCCGTGCGAGGTGGGTGGGGTGCGCGCCGCGCGAACAGGACCGCCCGCCGCGTGTTGGAACCTCGAGCAGTGGCCACGCAGCCGGATCAACGGCGCCCGCGCTTGCCGCAAGCGAGTAGGAAAGACCGGCCGGGTGCCCAGGCGTCTATTCCAGGGCGATCCGCGAGAACGACGGCTCGGCCAGCTTCTCCCAGTCTTCCCGGCGGAGCTTGAGCGCGTCCGTGTGCGTGCCGGCCTGAACCGTCAGGTACGCGTGCTCGCGAAGCCGTTCGTCCGCGATGGTCTTTATGCCGAAGAGCGACCCGACCGGCGGCTCGGCACCCAGTTCGCAGTCGGCGCAGAGCTCGCCCATCTCGGCCTCGGTGGCCAGCCGGACCTGCGGTTCCTTGAGCACTTCGGCCACCCGGGCCACGTCAACCCGCAGCGGCGCCGGCACCACGCACATGGTGAACGTGTTGCCGCTTCGCACCACCACCGGCTTGGCCACGTCCCAACCGGAGACGTGTTCCTCGGCCGCCAGCCGCTGTGCCGTGTAGGTCAGCTTGTGCTTGTGCTTCTCGTACCCGATGCCCTGTTCCTGCAAGACCTGCTCGAGTTTCATCAGACGTGCTCCTTGTGTACAGGTCTCGCCGCGACGCGCGATGTGGAGCGCCCAAAGACGCCGGCGTCGAGCACTGACCTGGGTACGGTTCCCGCGGCGCCCCCGGGACTGGGCCTCGATCACCTCACTCAATCACCTGTCGAGCCGCCCGCCCCGGGCCCGGGACGCCGATTTCCCGCACCTAGAATAGACCCCACGCCGGCCGGGTTGTCAAACCGATGCCGGCGCCCGGCCTCGCCGTCAGGACGCTCGGATCAGCACCGACCAGCCTCCGGGGGGCAACGGGTCGGGGAAGATCGCAGTCCCGCGCAGGTCCATGTCGAGACCGATGTACAGACCGTTCGCTTCGGGCTCATCGGAGATGCCCGACACGTAGCAATCCGGATGGAGTGGGCGGCGTGATGCGGCAGCTCGATCAGTCGGTGGCCCCGGCCCGGGGGTTTCGCCCGCCGCGCACACATGTCGCGCCGCGGCCAAGGGCCCATGGTGGTCGCACTGCCCCCGCAGGAATGTGCTGGATCACTTCACGATGACGGGCGCCGACACGTCGATCCCGAACAGGTCGAAGACGAGCTGTTCGTCGACGTGGACCACGGCGTCGCCGTGGATATCCAGCGTGCGCCCCAGCACCGTGCCGTAGATGTCACCGGTCCCCTGGAAGACGATATCGGCATTCGGTGCCACGATCGCCCCGTAGAAGCCGGACGTGCCGCTGACGGTGACCGACGGCCCGGCCGCGTAGATCACCAGGTCGGGTGGATGCTGACTGTTATTGACTACCCCGCCGCCGCCGAAATCCGCCGGACCGTCCACGTAAATCGTCGTCGGACCCCTGACGGTCACGGTGGCCTGCCCGCCGACCCGCACCGACGTGAAATAGTAGGTCCCTCCATTCAGGCTCAGGTTGTCACCGGCGAGGAGGCGCAGGTCCCACGGACTGCTGAACGGGTCGCGTCCCCGCCGGGTCAGGCCGATCGTCGCGTTGTCGTTGTCCACGGCCGCCGCCTCATAATCGGCCTCAAACTCAGGGTAGCCGCACAGGTGATCGTCGATCATACCCCAGACCTCCCACGAGCTGCCCGCGGCGGTGAACTCGTAATCCTGCCCGTACATGGCGTCGCCGTGGATCTCCATGTCGCCGGTGACCCGAATGTCCTGGCAGCTACACACGTCGCCGTTGGGGTGGACGTTGGCCGCGCCGTAAAGTCCGTCGCCCGAGTCATAGCTGTCCGTGATGATCGACCCGTTGCATTCGACGTGTTCCAGTCCCCAGATGCCGGCGCACCGCCCCGCGCCGAACACCGCCACCGCGCCCTTTTGAACCATCGTCGTGTTGAACCCCAGCACGCGGGCGAAGTACAGGCCCATGCCCGTCCGCGTCCCCGTAACCTGCACGGCGTTCGGAGTCGTCGGGTCACTGCCGCTGCGCGGCATGAACGTCCCCAGGTGTGCCCCCCAGTTGCCGATAACGATGTTGAGTTCGTCCGGCATCACCGGGACGTTGCTGACCGGGTTCTGGCCCGCCACGTCCGTCGCCTCGAAGTAGACCCTTGCATCGTCCTCCAGGAGGGCGGACGCGCCCGCCAGCGCCGAGAAGTCGGCCGTCCTCTGCATCTGACCCCTGGCCGCGTAGATGGCCCCCACGTCAACGGATAGGCCCGCAAACCCCAGTAACACCACCACCATCACGGCGACGAACGGTATCGTCGTCGCCCGCCGGTGGTGACGGCTGGACGGACGCGTGTGATGTTCTCTCATTTGTGCTTCCCCACTCCCCGAACGGAACTTGCCCAACAGGTAATATTCAATCCGACCCCGGCGAGGGCCAATCGGTCGTTGGAAAAAAGGGCAGTTTGAATCGGAAAGGCCGGCTGTCCGGGTGGGAACGGACCCCGCGAGGTCCGATACCCACGCGCATCCCGATGCGGATGGGACGCTACAATTCGTGGGCTCGCCTCAACTCGCGACACCCCCGTCCTTCGCCGCCCAAGGACAAGAGAACGGCGGCTTTCACTCGCCGAGCGACTCCCAGGGCTTGCACTCGAGCGACGCCAGAATGAGCTTCTTGAACGCCGCCCGCCGGATGTCTCGCGACGTGTGGACCTTGACGTACCGCTTGTACAGGCGGCCGGTGTCCGCCTCCAGCAGGCCTTCGGGATCGGGCAGGAAGGACCCGTGGATGAAGGCCAGTTCGACGTGATCACCGTGCAACGTGATCGAGCAGATGTCCCCCTTGACGAACTTCTTCTCCTCCGGGCGGGTGTAGGCGATGCCCCGCCAGCGTACGGTCTCGCGGGCCTGCGGCACCACGCCGACCACGAACTCGCGCAGCTCCATCGCCACGTCGCACACCTGGTCCGGATAGTCGGCCAGTATCTGCACCAGCGTGAACTTCTTGTGAGCCTGTCGGGCCATGGTCAAAGTCCTGTCTGCCGCCTGCCCAATACTCCGCAGCCGAGCACCGGCCGGCAGACCAACGCTACCCGTAGCGCCGCGCGGCGTCCAGAAACGCCGCCACGTTCTCGCCCGGGATGTCCGGCTCGTCGATGTCATACGCCGGACACAGGATCAGTCCCGCCCGCCCCAGCGTCTCGATGCGCTCGCGAACCTCCCGCTGAATCTGCTGCGGCCTGTCGAAGCTGAACGTGGTCTGCCGGCCCACTGTGCCCCACAGGGCGAGTTTCGAGCCGAACGTCGCCCGTATGCGCCCGGCGTCCATGTGCTCGGGTTGCAGCGGATTGAGCGCATTCACGCCCATCTCCATCAAGTCGCCCACGATCGGTTCGATGCTGCCCTCGCTGTGATACAGCACCCGCACGTCCGGATTGACCGCCCGGGCCGCGCCGATGATCGCCGCCAGCCGCGGCCGGAAAAACCGCCGCCACAACTCCGGACTGATGTACATCGTGCCCGGCATACCTACGTCGTCGTCCAAAGCCAGCACGTCCACGCCGGCCGACGCCAGCGTCTCGGCGTTCTGACACCCCAGCGTCATCAGCCGATCGAGCAGGTAGTCGGCCCACGCCGGCCGCTCGACCAGATCCAGCAGAAACGCCTCCAGTCCGCGCAACCGCCAGGCCGACTCGAACAGCTCGCCGCCCAGACGCGGCGGATTGCCGCCCACCGCCAGCCCCCGGGCGTGCCAGCGGGCCACCTCCGCCCGCAGCGCTCCGACGTCCTTCGCCCCGACGCCCTCGGGGAACGGAAACGCCCGCAGATCGTCCAGCGTCCGGGCGTCGGCCAGCGGATTGCGATGCTCGGGCGATTCCGGCCGATACCCCCAGCGTTCGTACGTGCCCACCTGTGAGCCCGACCCGACTCGTGCAGCTTCAGTGCCTTCCTGTGCCGGCGACCCGAGACGCGTATCGTACGGAAACGCCTGCACGCGGTCGGCCAGAGCCTGTTGCTCGCCCGGCACCGGCATCTCCACGAAGTACACATCGACGGGATAGTCCGGATACCGGGCCACGTCGACCAACTTCTCGACCGCCACGTGGTAGAACCCCAGCGCGCACGGCACCCGATCGGGCGTCCCCCCGTCCATGGCCGTAAGAACTCGCTCCCGCGAAGTCATCTCGCTGTCCTGCCGTTCTGCCTGCCCGCCCACACTACTCCACCAGCCACACCAATACCAAGCCGCCCCCCGCAGCGCTGGCCTGTGCCTCATCCTCCGCAGCACGCGAATCGGGAACGACCGGCTCTGCGGTGCCCGAACGGTCAGGGTAATCTGGTGCGACCCGGCGCTCGGTCGGCTCGGTTCTATGCTCGGTCACCTCCAGAGTTCTCGATTAGGCCGGCTTGGGCCGCCCGGCTTTTTGCCACCGACTTCAGTCGGTGGTGCGCTGCGGACCGCATCCGGCTTTCTTCGTGCACTTCATCGCCCACCGGAGCCATGGCTCAGAAAATTCCGGGGCAGAGCCCCAGCAACTGCCAGCTACCCACAAATTCTACGGAAGAGCCGGGGTCTTTATGCCGCACTCTTGACAACCACATTGACTGCGGGCAGAATCTTGCCCGAGTTCATTTCCTGGAAGGAGAGCAGAAATCATGTGGAAAACCGCACGTCTGTTGGTTTTGGCCTTCACCGCTGTGGCCCTGGTCGGGTGCGCGCACGCCAAGAAAGAGACCGTCTACTGCGATGCTTGCCAGAAGCACGTGGTCAAGGGCACCTATTGCGCCAAGTGCGAGAAGGTGGTCGGCATTGAGGGTACGGTGCACTGTGATAAGTGCAATAAGGATGTCCCTGCCGGGACCTATTGTGCAAAGTGCAACCGCATCCTGATGCCAGGGGTCGTCCATTGCCCAAAGTGCGGGAAGGACGTGCCGAAAGGCACCTACTGCGACGCCTGCAAGAGCTACGTGGGTGTCGAGGGCGTGTCCTGTTGTCCGAAGTGCAAGAAGCCGCATGCCAAGGGCAAATGCTGCTCGTGCTCCAAGGCAAAGTAGGCTGATGGCTTCTGTCCATCTGCCTGCTGCACCAATCGGGTGCTGAGGGGGTGGATCTCCTTCACGCTCTGCGTTCGGGCCTCCGCCCGGCGGGCCGCCACCGCTGTGCCCGCGATCCCGGGCCCTCCGTGATCGCGTGAAAGCATGCCGCCCGCCCGGTTACCTCTGCGGCTTCCAATTGGTCCGGCTTGAGCCGGCCATTTGCCCCGACTTCAGTTGGTGGTGGCGTGCTCCACCACCCCTCTTCTTCTGTTGGAGCCGGCTTCAGCCGGCTTTCCCTCCGCTGCCGTCGCCTTGTGCCCGCGACCGACAGGCGCGACAATGCCCCGGGCCTTACGTCACTTCGCTGAGCGGCCCGTCAGCAGTTCGGGGCTGGAAAAAGGAGACCTATCGTGTTCCATCGAATCGCCGCAGCGGGGGTTCTGGCCGGTGCGTTGTGGTCCTGCTCGGGTTGCGCGTCCGCCCGCCCGGTCCTCAAGTCCGTAACGCCGCGCATCCTGGACGTGGACCTGAAGGGCGTCGACCTGGCCTTCGACCTGGCCGTGGAGAACCGCCTGCCGCTTCCGCTCAAGTCCACCGGTGGCAAGTACGGCCTCGACATCGCCGGCAGCCCCTTTCTGAATTGGGACAAGGTCCCGGCCATGAACCTGCCGGCCGGCAAGGTGGGCACGCTGACGCTGCCCGCTCGCGTCGAGTACGCCAACCTGGTCAAGATGTTCAAGACGATGGCCAACGCCCGCGAGGTTCCCTACCGCCTGCACGGCGCCCTGCTCTTCCCCATGACCGGCGAAAGGTTCGACCTGCCCTTCGCCCACGAGGGCACCATGCCCGGGCCGGCCGAAGCCATCCGCAAAGGCGCCCGCGGCCTACTCGATTAGCCGCAGGTGTCGCCTCGCCCGCGCGCAGCTCGCTGACTCGCACCCGATCCCGTTCCACCGACTCGGCACAACCACGTGTCTTAGGCCACTTGACCGTGGCATCCGCGCGCGGCATGCTCTTGAGACCCTGGCACGTCGGCAACCTTGCGGAGGAAATACGCCGTTCAGTTCGCAGACCAGTTCTGCGTTCACTATATCACGCGTCTCTTGCGAAAAAGGATCGAGCGATGTGCGGCGAATTCAGCGTCCTGCCTGATATCATCCAACACAAGCCTCCCACTCGCATGAAGCCACGAGAATTCTTCATCGCTTGGTGTGGTGTCGCGACGCTTGCGTACCGAGGTTTCAGTCGGGTACTTTCCGAGATCAAGCAGGAAATTCAAGAGAAGATACCTGGGATCAAGCACGAGAATCCAGGCAGTCGATGGCCGAAGACCACACTGGGCGCGCTGCGCGACGACGTGACGCTGTCCTGGGATGACCTGGACAAACTCCGGCGCATCTGCGATGAGCTGAATGGCGAGATCGGAGAGTATGACAAGCCGCTGGACGTTGCCAAGCTGTCGATCGTCGTATTCCAGTGCAGGAGCCTGGAGAAGCGCCTGCTCACGTTTCCGGTGCCCCTGAGCGGGCAACACAAACACCAGGACGATGAACCCTCGCCTGAACATCTTGCACAGGTTCAAGAGACGATGGCATGTTTTTCCAGGGATCGTCTGCTGGAGTATTGGCCACACGTTCAAAGGGAAGGGAATCGAGAGAGTCATTACCGCACGACGCACATCGAATCGACGCTGGTGTTCGACCTGAAGGCGACCACGATGCCGTATGTTGACCTTTTCATGCGGAAAGTCGACGCCCAACTACCTGGACGCTATTGCTGGTTTGGGCGGGAAAGCCGACACCTTACGGTCCGAGCGCTCGTATCCACGTAAGGCTTGAGCGCAGGCGGTTCACCAGCTTACCGGAGGTTCCCCTGTCCTTGGCATTCCCGGCGGACCCCGCTTTGACCTGGCTTCGCCGTTCTTGGCCGGCCTAGCGGTATAGGCAGGTGAATGTGCCCTCCAATCGGGACAATCACGGGCTGGTCTACGAGCTACGAGGATTAAGACCCTGCTCCTCGTCACAGTCCGAGAGTATCGCGTCGATTCGATTGGCAAGAGGTTCCAGCGGACACCAAGAGATCGTCTGCGTCCCTCTGTGCCACGTACTCTGCACACCTACACACCAATACGCCCAATTGCCATCGCCACGACGTTTGCAGGCGAAGATCGGCCCGCCGCTGACCCCCTCGATCGAGGACATCCGCCCAGCGTCGTCGTGGAATGCGCTAAGGTCGATTTGCCCATAGGCCCTTTGTTCCTCCCGCATCTCCATTCCTGGTGGACGTTCTGCAAGCGGGAGAATCCCCTGCAAGATCAGAGAAGGGCGACTCCTGATCATCCTTCCCTCGGCGGTGTGGAAAACTTCGGTCGTGGATAGCTCGGCCGGGATGCCGAGCAAGAAGTAGGCTGGTGCATCAGCAGCAGGGTTTCGCCATGCCTCCTCCGCGATGGACGCTACACCGTTCTTCTCGAGAAGCTCGCGCGGATTCCCTTCCAGCAGGAACACCGCATAGTCAAAGTCAGTTTCATCACCAACGATCTGCCTGGGTGCTCCCTCATAGTCGAAAGGCACCCAGTTACTCTGGTAGGGGCCTTGTGCCCATTGGTCAATCAAGTGGCACTCCTCTAAAGTGCTCTCGTCAGCAGAGAGCATTCGATCGAGCTTCTCAATCACGTGACCCGCCGTCACGAGGAACCAAACTCCGCGGACCGAAAGGACGAACGCCGACACGTGAACTGCCCGAGGCGGCTGGTTTTCATCGCCACCTCTACCCGTCCGCGGCACGACCCACCCCGATATGCTAACGAAGTGCTTTCTCGCGAAGTTCCAGTCTTCGAGGTTCATTGTCGAGGCTCCTCCGCGAGTAGCAGACGTTAAGCCTAACCAACTATCGCTCGTCGACAGGTCTTTTCCTGCCGAACTCAAACCGATCCCCGGAAACCTCCAGCCGAATCGTATCCCCCTCGCCGAACTCCCCGTCCAGTATCCGCTTCGCCAGCGGGTTCTCGATGTACTGCTGGATCAACCGCTTCAGCGGCCGGGCGCCGAACGACGGCTCGTACCCCTCCGACGCCAGCTTGTCCAACGCCGCATCCGCCGCCAGCTTCAGCTTCCGGTCGGCCAGCCAGGTAGGGCAGGTCGATGACCTGCCTTTACCATCCGCCATCGAGTCGAGGGAATGTCAAAGATGCGGTAGCGGAATGGTGAAGGCAGGTGAATCACCTGGCCTACCACACTCTCGAGAAACTCTGCTGGCGCGTTCTCAATTCGCTATTCAACGTACGGCTAATCGGCTGGGAAAAGCGATAGCTTTTCCCAGTCCGCGTTCAGCCGATGGTTGGAGCCTCTGTCTTTTTACTCCACTTTGACCTCGATGGATTTCGGTTTTGCCTCCTCAGTCTTTTGAATCTGGAGATTCAGCACGCCATCCTTGAACGAAGCGCTGATTTTAGTCTCATCGACATTGTCAGGCAACGTAAAGCTACGGGTGAAGCTCCCGTAGAATCGCTCGACTCGATGAAACTTTTTCCCTGTCTCTTCTGTTTCCTGTTTTCTCTCTCCCTGAATCGTCAGGACACCATTGTGTACAGTAACTTTGACATCCTCCTTATGGACCTCGGGAATCTCCGCCTTGATCTCGAATGCTTTGTCGGTCTCAGCGATGTCTACCCGAGGAGCCCAGTCGCCTGTTGCGATGACCTCTTGGCTTCCAGCCTGAGGTTGCCCCACCGCCCTCGCGTAGCGGTCGAGTATATCCCGCATCTCTTGCCCCCCAACCTGTCTTATTTGTGCCATTATGCACCTCCTTCTTTGCGGAATTTAGTTTACCCCAATGGACAGTCCCGCATTCAGGCCACCAGGGTTTTGGTTGTTCTCTCTGTAGCTCCAACTTCTGTTTATATGGTCTCCAGATATACCCGCTTTCGGCGGGTAGCATGCTTTCACGGCCCGGCGAAGCCGGGACGGGTAAGCATGTCTTCGAAAGGACAAGAAGGGCAACGTCCTCTGCCGACTCCCCTGACGGCTGTAGGGCAATCCCTCGTCTCTGCACCCATGCTTACCCGCGACCCCG
>Ga0307379_10001077_pt1 | contig 43800 bp, 34 predicted proteins | sample UN2MG_FD_202237 | JGI IMG/M metagenome (GOLD analysis project Ga0307379, IMG submission 202237) | Soil microbial communities from Risofladan, Vaasa, Finland - UN-2 | ecosystem: Environmental > Terrestrial > Soil > Coastal area > Acid sulfate soil | place: Finland: Risofladan, Vaasa | collected...
CTTGCAAGGTCATGTTCGGCGGCACCGCCGCCCCCGCGCCCATCATTACTGAGATCGCCCTGCGCGAGGGAGCGGCGCCCTATGTGGACGCCACTGCGTTCCATCCATACGGCATAGACAAGCCCGAAGGAGGCATGGGCACGATGGAGTACTATCAGGGCAAGAGCCTCGGCCAATCGAGGGAGCAGACTGGCTGGAATCACCTCGAGGAGATCGTCGAGGGCGTCAAGAAGCCGTTCGCCCAACATGGCAATCCCAATGTCGAAGTCTGGCTGAACGAGTGGGGCACGAACGTCAGCGGCCTCGACTTCACCTATAACCCCGGCATCGGCGAGTATGCGTGCGCGAAGTACATGATGCGCTTCTATATCTACAGCGGCTGGCTCAAGCATCCCGCCGCCTGGTGGGCGCTTTACAACATGAACAAGAGCCAGGACTGGGGGATCATCGAGCAGGATGACTACGGCTTCCGCCCGATGTCCTACGCCGTCAGGAACGTTTGCAGCGTCGTCAGCGATGTAGAACCCGTCCGCTCGCTCGATTACAAATACGACGGCTCGGCGCCTGACCCCAAGGTCATCAGCTACACGAAGGATGGGACCGCCGACACGCTCGTCCTCTCCTGGGCCGCCGAAACGAACACCGATGAGGTCCGGTCATATCCCAGCAAGCTCTCCTTCAAGCTGGACTCCCGTCCGAACAAGGTCATACTCACCGACCTCTACTGGGGCATCTCCCAGCCGGCGGTCTGGTCGTATGACGGCGGAAACCTTACGGTCGAGGGCTTGATCGTGCACGACTACCCGGTTGTGATAGAATGCCGGATGAAGTGATTGGGGGCAAGAAGATGTATCTGGGAAGCGCATGGTATCCCGAGCACTGGGACGAGTCCCATTGGGAGAGCGATGTTCGGCTGATGCAGGAAGCGGGCTTCAATATCGTCCGCATCGCCGAGTTCGCATGGAGTCGCTTGGAGCCCGAGGAAGGCCGATTTGAGCTTGACTGGCTCGAACGAGTGGTCGAACTCGCCTCCAGGTATGGGGTCGAGACCGTCCTCGGCACTCCGAGCGCTTCGCCGCCCGCATGGCTGACCCACAAGTATCCCTCCACACTCGCGATGGATATCCATGGCAATCAAGCCACGCACGGTCGGCGGCAGCACTATTCGCCGTCAAGTCCATTGTACACGGAGTTCGCTGTCCACATCGCCGAGGAGATGGCGAAGCGATTTGGGAAGAATCCCCACGTCATTGCCTGGCAGATTGATAACGAATTCGGCCCCGTCTCCTACGACGACGAGACTCGCAGGCAATGGCAGCAGTGGCTTGAGCAGAAGCACGGCACGCTCGAAGCACTCAACGATCACTGGTCGGCGGCATTCTGGAGTCAGGAATACTCCGACTGGGAGCAGATTACGCTGCCCGCAGGTTTCGACAGCCCCCAACTCGTCCTCGATTTCCGCAAGTTCATCACGCACGTCTACAAGGAATTTCAGCGTGCGCAGATCGATGTCATCCGCAAGCACGCCGATCCCAGGCAGCTGATTACCCACAACTTCATGGGCATCTGGCCCAATACCTTCGATCACTATGCGCTGGCGGAGGACCTGGACATCGCCTCGTGGGACGATTATGTCGGGGGCGGGCAACTTGACTGGCGTGTCAACGGCTGCTCGCACGACTTCATGCGCAGCCTCAAGCGCAAGAACTACTGGATACTGGAAACCCAAATGGGTCGAACGTGCGCTTCCTGTGCCCTCGATAAGGGTGGGGTTCGGACGCTCACGTGGCATCACGTCGGTCACGGCGCGGACGCCTCTCTCTACTGGGAATGGCGCTCTGCCCCCGGTGGACAGGAGTACTACGCAGGGGTTGCAGTCTGGCAGGATGGCAAGCCGACCCCCGTATACTCCGAGCTGAGCCAACTGGGCAAGGAGTTCGCCAAGGCGTCGCCGATCCTCGACGGCACCTCACCCGTCTCTCAGACTGCGATGATTCACACGTACGAGGACCGCTGGCTCATTGACGCATGCCGCTACCAGAAGGAGTTCGATCCTGTCGCCCATACCGCCACATATCACCGAGCCGTGAGAGAGATCACCCACGAGGTGGACTTCGTCCGTCCTACCGATTCACTTGACGGCTACAAACTCGTGATCGCGGCCAACCTCGACATCCTGAGCGACGATCGGCTGGAGAATCTGACGAGCTTCATCGATTCTGGCGGGCATCTGGTCCTGGGGGCGCATTCGGGCGGCAAGGATTCCTTCGGCAGATGGCTGCCTATGCGTCAGCCCGGCCCGCTTGCCGAACTCCTCGGCGCGCACGTTGACGATTATCACTGGCTGCCCAAGCCTATACCGGTCTCCGGGGAACTTGGCGAGGGCGAGGCTCACATCTGGGCCGAGGTGCTGACTGTGGATTTGCCGGACGCCGAGGTTCTGATGCGTTATGGGGACTGCAACGGCTGGCTCGATAGCCAGGCGGCGGCAGTGACTCGATCTGTCGGCAAGGGTCGCATAACCTACATAGGCACCTGGTTCGGCGAGGAGACTATGAAGTCGCTTGCCCGATGGCTGATCGAGATCAGCGGCGTCCAGCCGGCGTTTGGGCCTGTTCCCGACGGCATCGAAGTCTGCCGTCGAGTAGGTGATGGCCGCGAGGTCTTCATCCTGATCAACCACTCGAAGTCCGAGCAGTCCATCAACCTGCCGAGGCCGATGAAGGACATCCTTATTGAGAAGTCCCATGCTCAGTCACTTGATATGCCGCGTCTGGGGGTGGCGGTATTAGTATGACATCCCGCGAGAGGGTCAATGCGGCAATAGAGTTCAAAGGGCCGGATAAAGTGCCCTTCACGCACGCCTTCTTCCCCGGCGCACTCTGGACTCACGGCCCGAAGCTGGTCGAGTTGATGGAGCGCCATCCTGATGACTTCGGCAATCGGGGCTTCCATATTCCGCCTGAGCCGGCAAATGTGATCGAGGAGTTCACAGACGAATGGGGTACCACCTGGCGGCGGAGGAAAGGCTATTCCGCCGGTGAAGTCCTCAAGCCTGCGCTGGAGACCTGGGAGCACTGGCGGGATTACACTTTCCCTCCGGAGGACCGGCTCAATGCGGCCTTCGATCCGAGCCGCGACTGGTATGCCTTGACCGGCTGGCTGGACCTCTTCGAGCGTATGCAGTTCCTTCGAGGGACCGAGAACCTGCTCCTCGATTTCGCGGATGAGCGGCAGGAATTGCACGAACTCGCCGACCGAATCCTCGATCGGAATTTGCGCCTCATCGAGGGTTATATTCGAGCCGGCGCCGACGGCATCTGGCTCTCGGACGACTGGGGCTCGCAGGACCGACTGCTCATCAGTCCCGACCTGTGGCGAGCGTTCTTCAAGCCAAGGTACAGGCAAATGATCGAACTCGTCCGAGACGCCGGCAGGCACGTCTTCTTCCATACCTGCGGCTGGACCGTGGACATCTGGGATGACCTCATCGAGCTTGGGGTGAATGTCATCAACCCGCAGAACTCGCTTTTTGAGCGCAAGACCCTCGAGGAGAAGCTTGCCGGCAGAGTCTGCGTCTTCTCAGATGCCGACCGACAGCGTATAATGCCATTCGGGACACCGAATGAAGTGCAACAGCTCGTGAGGGACGCGATATCCACATTCAACCGGTCGGGCGGCGTCATGCTGCGATTCGAGTTAGAGCCCGTCTGGCCCTATGAGAACATCCAGGCGATGTACGAAGCCTATGACGAATATGCAAGACAGGAGACAAAATGCGAATTCCTCTGATTCTATGTTTGCTGTTGCTTGTCGCCCATTCTCATGCCGAAATCGTGATTGAGCTAGATGGCAACGGCCCCGGAAGGGTATTCGACGGCATCGGCGGACTCAGTGCGGGAGCAAACTCAAGGCTGCTAATTGACTACCCCGAACCCCAGCGGTCACAGATCCTCGACTACCTCTTCAAACCCAACTTCGGCGCGTCGCTGCAGGTTCTCAAGGTGGAGATTGGCGGGACCGTAAACTCGACCTGGGGATCGGAGCCAAGCCATGCCAACACTCGTGACGAGTTCGAGCATCCTAAGCCCGAGTATTACGAAAGGGGCTACGAGTGGTGGCTCATGAAGGAAGCCAGGAAGCGCAACCCCGACATCATAATCGAGAGTCTGCAGTGGGGCGCGCCCGGCTGGATCGGCAATGGCGAGTTCTTCTCTCAAGATAACGCGGACTTTGTGGCCCAGTTCATCAGGGGCGCGCGCGACTATCACGGCGTCACCATCAACTACCAGGGCATCCGCAATGAGGCCGGCTTCGCGGTAGACTACATCAAGACTCTACGCAGGATTCTAGACAGGAACGGCCTCCAGCACGTGAAGCTCGTCGCTACCGACAGCGCTGGCGGCGATCATGCGTGGGATATTGTACCTGAGATGGCCTCAGACCCGGAACTGAGCAAGGCGATATATGCGGTGGGCGGGCATTATATGAACTACAGGTCCTCGGATGCTGCCAAGCAGGTGGGCAAGCCACTCTGGTGCAGTGAAGAGTCCCAATCGGGAGACAGTCCCTGGGCACGAGCCGATGGGTATGCCAAGCTCTTTAACCGCAACTATATCCTGGGGCGGATGACCAAGACTATCATCTGCTCCCTGATTACCTCCAACTTCGAATACCTGGCTCCCTTCAATGTGCCTCTTTGGGCCAATCCCGGGCTCATGAAGGCAAACACCCCGTGGTCCGGACATTATGAAGTGATCGCGCCGATCTGGATTACTGCCCATACTACCCAGTTCACCAAGCCGGGATGGAGATACCTGGACGGCGGCTGCGGGCTCATGGGCGAGGATGGAAGCTATATCACCATGAGGAGTCCGGGCGGCGACTACAGTATCATCATTGAGACCATGAAGGATGTTGGCTATCAGAACGTGATTCCAAGAAAGGACACTGATCCTCTGCCTGATATTCCGGCGCAATCTATGAGATTCAACTTGAAAAACCTCTCTCAGGGAACAGTGCATGTCTGGCGCTCCAATAAAGCCGAGCAGTTCGTTCAGCTTCCCGACATCACACTCAAGGACGGCTCGTTCACCATAGCATTAGAGGGGAACAGCATCTATTCGCTGACAACGACGACGGGCCAGCACAAGGGGTCCCACGATATCCCAAAGGAGTCGCCGTTCCCATTCCCCTATAGCGACAGGTTCGAGAGCTATGCTCTGAGCAAGACACCCAAGTACTTTTCGGACGAGGCCGGCACATTCGCGGTCGCGGAGCGGGCAGACGGTCGCGGGAAATGCCTGCGTCAGATCGTGCCCCAGAGAGGCATCGAGTGGTTCAGCAATCAGCCGTGTCCATGGACCATCATAGGTGACGCCGCTTGGAAGGACTACGAGGTGAGCGTTGATGTCCGTGTCGGGGAGCAGGGCTTCGCCGGGGTCTACGGGCGAATAGATGATCCGCTGAGCCGCGCGATGCCGGGAGGTTACGGCCTGACTATAGACGATACCGGCGCGTGGCAGCTAAAGGATACGACGACACTCGTGGAGTCCGGCACCGTTAAGCCGATTTCATGGCATAACCTGAAGCTCAGGTTCAAAGGGGGCCACGTGATCGCAGTTATTGACGGAAAGACCGTCTGCAGCGCAATAGACGATTTCCATCCGAATGGAGCAGTGGCGTTGGCCGGCAGCTTTGAACCTGTAGAATTCGACAACTTCGTCGCAAAGCCATTCAAGGGGAGGGCACCCGAGCCGATTGCCCAGTGGGAGAATCTGGCCCTGGGCAGGAAAGCCACTGCCTCCAAGCAGTTGAATGGCGACTATGGTGGTGAGAAGGCGACCGATGGGAGCCATGCAAGCGGCTGGTGTCCCGATGCGGGCAAGGTAGCCGGCGAATGGCTGGAGGTGGACCTCGGAAGCGAGATGACCTTCGACAGGACGATCATTGACCAACACAAGCCGGGCCAGTATGCAGGGGCATAGCCGCTTACAAGATACAATACTGGAACGGCCGGGACTGGAAGGACCTGGTCATCGGCAAGAGCATGGCCGTGCGCCAGATGGACGATTTCACTCCTGTGACCGCCCGCAAGGTCAGGCTGCTCATTACCTCGGGTGGTGAGAACAGTTGCGTATACGAGTTCCAGGTGTTCCGCCACAAGAGGTAGAAGGCACGTGAGTATCCGATGAGCGAGACCAATAAACCAAAACGGCGGTTTCGAATGCGAGAGATCAGCATACTGGCCTCGGTGTTCCTTGCTGTCGCCGTTTTCGGCATCCTGAACCGCCGGTTCATCGGGATCGAGTCTGCAACCACCATCCTCGAGGGGGCGTCAACCGACGGCCTGATGGTGGTCGGGATGACCATCGTAATCGTCTGCGGAGCGTTCGATATGTCGGTCGGGTCGCAGATGGCGCTCTGTGGCCTGGTCGCCGCCATGCTCATGAAAGCCGGCGCGCCCGTTCCCATAGCAGTCCTTTTCGCCCTGCTGACCGGACTGCTCGCCGGATTCATCAACGGCACCGTTGTGACCAAGCTTAAGATCAACCCGTTCATCACCACCCTGGGCACTATGAGCATCTTCCGCGGGATAGTCCTCGTCGTCACGAAGAGCAATCCGCCCACCGGATTCCCTGAGAGCTTCCTGAACCTCGCCTGGAGCAAAGTTCTGGGGATTCCCCTGCCGGTAGTCCTTCTGGTGCTGGTGATCATCGCCGGCGATCTCTTCCTTCGCCACCTGAGATACCTTCGGCAGGTGTATTACATTGGCAGCAACGAGGCGGCTGCCAGGCTGACTGGTATCCCCACCGCCAGGGTAAAGACCTTCGCCTTCGTACTGACCGGTTTCCTCGCCGCAATGTCAGGGGTTCTGATTGCCGCCAGATCGAACGCCGTGGATCCGAATGGCGGAATGGGCGCTGAGCTGCGAGTCATAGCAGCCGTCATAGTCGGCGGGGCAAGTCTGTCGGGCGGTCGTGGAACTATTCTGGGCTCATTCCTCGGCCTGATGCTGATGCAGATCATCACAACCGGCCTTGTCTTTATCAATGTCGCCCCAGAGGCCCAATTGATTGCGGTCGGCCTGGTGCTCGTACTTGCCGCCGTCATAGACCAGGCGGGCTCTTCGTGGGGCAGCGTCGTTTCTCTTTTAACAACAACCAGGAGCAAGAAAGTGGAAAGAGCAATCAATGTAGTCCTTGCCATAGTCATTGTCATCCTCGCATTCGCCAAGTTCGGAGGAGGAGCGCACAAGGCGGCCGCGCCGGGAGTTCCGCCGGTGAAGGCTCAGCAGTACGTGATGATTGCCGCAGCCACTGGTGCGCCTTATTGGATTGACTCGAAGGCAGGCCTGTATGACAAGGCACAGGAGCTGGGGGTAAAGGCCGTATTCACCGGCCCTCAGACCGTGGATGTGAACCAGCAGATTGACGCCATCAACCGCGCCATCGCCCAGCACGTGGACGGGATCATCATGGTCCCCATGGCCGATTCGGTCACTCCCGCGATCAACAAGGCCCTCGATGCGGGTATTCCCGTCGTGTGCGCCGACGCGGATGCTCCGTCGAGCCGAAGGTATACCTTCGTCGGAACGGGGAATTATCAGGCCGGCCGTCAGGTCGGCGAGCTGCTCAGCAAGACGCTCGGTGGCGAGGGCGAGGTCGCGCTGATCTACATCCCGGGCGCGGACAACCTGGCTCAGCGGCTAAACGGCTGCAAAGACGCCCTGAAGACGTTCCCCGGCATCAAGGTTGTCGCCATCGGGAATGATCAGGGCTCGCTGACCGAGGGTCAGAAGGTCTGCCGCACGATCATGCAGGCGCACCCCGACCTGAAGGGCTTTGGCTGCGTGGACGCCGGGGGTGGGCAGGGCGCCGCCGTTGCCGTGAAGGAAGCCAATAAGATCGGCAAGGTGCACATCGTCGGCATGGATCGCGATGAGGCCACGCTCCAGTTCATCGAGCAGGGGATCATTGATGCTTCCATCGGCCAGCGCACCTACACCATGTCCTACACGGCCCTTCAACTCGTCTACAACCTGCGCAACAACCAGATCAACATGGTTCGCGATTGGCGGAAACTCGGGATTAGCCCGCTCCCCATGCTGATAGACACCGGCAGCTTTGTGATCACTAAGGACAACGTCAAGGAGTTCTACCACAAATGACCTCCACGCTTGTCCTCCGCACGGCAGCCATTTACTGCCTTAGCTTGCGCAGTCGCGAAATTCAAGCTCAAAAATCCGAGACCAGAGCCGTTTATTATGTTTTCCCGCCCATCCCCCCGGCAGGTGAGGTTACTTTATTATACCCCTCTGAGCCCGGATCGTCAAGGGGAATTCCGTCTCCAGACCTGACGCTTGGCTGGCGATCGGACTAGGGGCTCTCTGGCTGAATGTCTGCCTGCTTACGAACCATGAGCACCTAAACTAGGTGGGTGCTCAGCCTATATATACGCAGTTGAACGCGAGGTTGGTCTGCTGGGCGAGCACGAGACCCCCGTCCCGAACCCTCTTTCGCACGCCCATTTCCCACTCCGCGCTCGAATCAGTGCGTCATCCTGCGCTCCCATTCCTTTTCGAGCGCTTCGAGGAAGGCGATCGGGTCGGGGAGGGTCGAGGGCTCGATGTGGAGCTTTGCCGCGAGCGGTTCGAGGATCTGGCCGGCGAGCGGACGCCAGACCGTCTCGTCGAGTTCGAGCCGCCTGCCGAGGAAATGTCGGAGCGCGCGGTAGTCATCCTTCGTCACTTCCGAAACATGCGCGAGCGCTTCGGGCGGAAGCAGCGATGGGGCCGAGTCGGTCTCAGCCGGGGTGGGAGATGCGAGGGGATGTTCGACCGGTTGCGATGCGTTGATCGATTCCTGCACCTGCCGGCCGGTCTTGACCACAAGCGTCCCCGCGATGTAGTCGCCGAGCCGCCGATACTCCGGGCTGATAAGGATCGAGACGCAGCCGATCCCGTACGCCGCAGGGAGCATGTCGACGAACCGTGTGACGTTCCTCAGCACCGCCGCGCGCGAGTCGATCGGATGGCCGGAATCGCGGATAACACGGATGCTGAGCGCCCGCTTCCCCGGCGTCTGGCCGTTTCGCGTCGCTTCATAAAAGAGGAAATAGCCGCCCCATACAGCGAAGATCACTAATGCGAGGACGGCGATCATCCAGGGTGCCAGGCTGCCGAGGTCCAGGCTGTGCATGGCGAAGCTCGGCATGAGGAAGATCAGCGAGAGGCCGAGCAGGATCGCGGCCTGCAGCAGGGAGTCGAGCAGCATCGCCAGGAAACGCGAGCCGAGCCCGGCAAGCTCGAACTTCAGCTCTACGTGCTCCGGCGTGAGTATGGCGATCTCCCGACTCATAACGACCTCCTCGTGGACATGCTGATGATTAGACAAACCGAACAACAGGACAGTTTCGAAGGGCTCGAGCAGCTCCTTCTCCGAATCGAATCTCACGGCCTCAAGAGCCTGACGAGCGACGAACTGATCGACTTCGGCCGACTCTACAGGCGGCTCGCATCCGAGCTTTCGTCCGCCCAGGCTCTCGGCATCGACGAGAAGCGGATCGAGTATCTGAACCAGCTTGCCGGTCGGGCCTACGGGCACATCTACGTCGCTGAGTCGAAGGGCTGGCCGTCGGTGCGCAGGTTCTTCCACAGAGACTTTCCGCGGAGCTTCCGGAAAAACCTGCTCTTCATGCTCGCGGCCTTCGTCATCATGTACGGTGCGGCGGTGTTTGCCTACGCGGTCGTCAATCGGGACCCGGGGAAGGTGGACGTGGTGCTCGGCCCCGGGGCGTCGGCGATGATCGACCAGATCGCGGAGAGGCATACCGTGCGCCACAACTGGATGCCACAGGATGAGCGGCCGATGATGTCGAGCTTCATCATGGTGAACAACCTCAAAGTCGCGGCGTTGGCTTTCTCTGTCGGGGTGCTCGGAGGGATACTGACCTGCGCGATCCTCTGCTACAACGGCTTGATGCTCGGGGTGATCGCGGGTGCGGTCCAGCTTCGTGGTCCGCAGGTCGCGCTTGGCTTCTGGGCATTTGTCGCGCCGCACGGGGTGATCGAGCTGACGGCAATCTTCATCGCGGGTGGGGCGGGATTGATGCTCGGCTGGGCGCTTGTGAATCCGGGGCAGTACACCCGCAAGACGGCGCTCAAGCTCGCGGGCCGGGAGGCGTTCACCCTTGTCCTCGGCGTGGCGGCGATGCTCGTAGTTGCGGGGATCATCGAGGGGTTCTTCTCGCCCTCCATGCTCCCGGAAGAGTTGAAGCTCACGACGGCGGCTCTGCTAGGGGTCTCGCTCTATGCCTACCTCCTCCTGGCGGGCAGAGAATGACGGTGTAGCAGCAACTACGGACTCCTGCACTCCAATACTCTCCTACACCCTTCCCTCATGCTTCAACTGCAGGTACTTGTTAACCGTCGCCACGGAGAGATCGCTCGGGGCCGCGTCGATCGTGAGGACCCCTCGGCTCGACAGCTGCGAGAGCGCCTTCTTTCTCGACCGAACCATGCTGAGTGCGACCGTCTGCGTGTAGAGATCGGTCGGCTTCGAAGGCCGGGAGTCGATGATCGCGGGGAGTTCGTAGTCCGCCAGGGCGACGCAAACCACCAGATGCTTCGATGCGAGGATGCTGATGCTCGATATCAGCCGGCTCGATGCTTCCTCGTCGATCAGGTCGGTGAAGAGGAAGCAGAGCGAGCGTTTCCGCTGCCGGTGAGCTGCGTACATGAAGTTCTCGTAGTATGCCGACTCCTCGACCCTCGGCTGAACGGCATAGAGCGCATCGAGGAGACGCGCCGCCTGGGGCGCTCCTTTTCCCGGAGGGATGTACGCCACCGGCTCCCGGGCGAAACAGAGCAACCCGACGCGATCATCCGACTGAGCCGCCACGTGCGCTAGGAGTACCGAGGCGTTGATCGCGCAGTCGGCCTTCGTCATACCCAGCGTGCCGTCCTCCTCCAGCGTGCGGCTTGCCATATTCCTCCCGATGTCGAGCAGGATCATGATCGTCTGGCTCCGCTCGATGTCGTACTCACGGGTGATCGGAATTCCCCGCCGTGCGGTTGCCTTCCAGTCAATGTCGTGGATCGAATCATCCGGAACGTAGTCTCGGAGCCTCGCAAACTCCCGGCCATGACCATACATCCGCGAGCGTCTCAATCCCATGTGGGCGACTCGGTTCTCGCGCGAGAGAAGGGTCTGCTTCCTGGTCTGAAGGATATCGGGGTAGACTTTCACCACCGTCCGCGACGCGATCCGCTCCTGACGCTCGAGTAGTCCGAGCTTTGTCGTGTAACGGACATTCAGATCGCCAAAGACGTAATCGCCGCGTTCGTGGGGGAGCACCTTGTAGTTCGTTCGGAGCATCTCGTCAGGTGAAACGACGAACTCGAGGACCAGCGGCGAGGATTCGAACTCTACCGGCGGCTCATCCCTCACGCGGACGTTGAACGGCCGCTCACCCCGGTGAGTCGCGCAGACCCAGACGGTGTTTCGCTCTCCGATCGCCAGCGTGGTCAGCGGCTCCCGGGCTACCGTACACATCTGCGAGTCGGGAAACTGGAGGCAATCCGCGACTGCGAGCACCAGGATCGCCAGGTTCTGGGCGATTCCGAGCCACATGAAGAGCGCGCCTCCCCACGGGACAGCGAAGAACCAGAGCGATGATGCAGCGAACGCCACCGCCAGTCTAGGGGTCGGGTAAGTCTCGGGAAGCCTCGGTTTTCTCATCTTGGTACAGGGACAGATGCTAATACGGACGCGATGATCTCGTCGACACTCGATCCTTCGATGAGGCTCTCGGGCGTCAATATCAGCCGGTGACGAAGGACCGGCGGTGCGAGCGACTTGATGTCGTCCGGGGTGACGTAGTCCCGCCCTCGGAGAGCGGCGATCGACTTGCTGCATTTGAGGAGTGCCACCGACGCGCGGGGGCTTGCTCCCAGGATCACCTGGTAGGCGGTCCGGGTCGCCCTCGTCACCGAGACGGCATAGCGCATGACCTCTTGATCGATCTTGACCGCCTCGATTTCCTTCCAGGCGTCGGTCACCGCCTGCGTGTCCGGAAGGGCGGAGATGCCGGATGCCTTCAGGTCGTGCGGATCGAAGCCGGAGTGAGCCCGCTGAAGCACTTCCAACTCCTCGGCCTCGCCCGGGTAGCCGACCATCACCTTCATCAGGAAGCGGTCGAGCTGCGCCTCGGGGAGCGGGTACGTCCCCTCATACTCAATCGGGTTCTGGGTCCCGGCGACGAAAAAGATTCCCTCCAGCGCGGGTTCGCTGCCGTCGATGGTGACGTTCCGCTCCTCCATCGCCTGGAGGAGCGCCGACTGGGTCTTGGGCGGAGTGCGGTTGATCTCGTCCGCCAGGAGGAAGTTGGTGAAGACCGGCCCCTTCTTCAGGTGGAAGTCGGCGGTCCGCGAGTCGAAGACGAACGTGCCGGTGACGTCGGAAGGCATTAGGTCCGGGGTGAATTGCACGCGCTTGAAGTCGCAGTCGAGTACCGTCGCGACTGTACGCACGATCAGGGTCTTGGCGATCCCTGGAGGCCCCTCGAGCAGGACGTGTCCCCTCGACAGGAACGATACCATGATCTGCTCCAGTACATCTTCCTGGCCGGCGATCACCTTGCCGGCCTCACCGCTGATGAATCTACCGAGTTCGCTTACTGTCATGTTGTCCAATGATTTCCTTTCTCATCTGATACCATCGATCGGCAAGCGCGAGAAGCTCGCCCTCATTTGCGCCTCCGGAGGTGTCGGCAAGCAGGCGCCGGAGCCGCTCCGCCTGGTCGGAATGCGTCCGCCCGGCCGCCTCGACGATCGACGATGCGTCCGCGTCGGACGGGAGCCCGAGCGCACAGGCGATATCCTCGCGGAACTTCCGCTCCAACTCGCGCCGGGCGGCGTCTGTGGCGTGCGCCCTCCGAAGCAGCGAGGCCATCGAACTGAGATACTCGCTTCTCTGCCGAACCCCCTCGCGCAGAGGCACCGGAGCGCCGAACCTTCGCGACACGGCGAACAGAAGTAGCAGGAACGCCAGCCCCACCTGTGCGATCCCGAGCCTGGTCGGTGTGTCGAAAAGCGACCATATCCCTGGCGCGCGTCCGTATCCATGGTGATACTCGCTGAATGTCACCATCCCGCCAGTCGGATGTCGATAGCGGAGAGCGTTAAGCACGAGTACGATATTGTCGTCGCGCGCGATGCCCTCATTGGATAGCGACCAGGAACTTGCCAGCGCCAGGACTCCGCCCCTTCCCCATCGGGAGTAGGCCGCGGTCGTGCGGTCTTTCCCCGCGACGAGCGCCATGAGCGGCCGGCTATCGGTTTTCTTTCGCGGTCCCGACGGGACAGTCGCCGTTGCGCCTCACCCGAACGGGGATTGGCAGCTCTCGCCATGCTCGAAGCTCCATTCCTGATCGAAAAGCTCCGCGTCGTTAGGAGTGACGAACGCTCGGACTCCAGGCGAGAGGAACGATGGATAGATGGGCGCGGACCGGGCGGTCGGCATCTTCTCCCCACCTGCGAGGGTCTCAATATCGTCAGACGAGACGACGAGCAGGTTGCCCGCCTCGACCCATTGCCGGAGTGTCGTCCATTCGGCGGTGGAGAGTGGAACCTCAGGAGAGATCAGGAAGAGCACTCCGCCGGCCGGTGCGGAGTTGAACGGTTCCAACCGCCGGGAGACGCGATATCCGAGCTTGTCTAGAGTCTCGTAAAGCGCCCTGAGTCCACCCGGACGCGCGGAATAAGTGGTTCGGCGGGGGATCAGGTCGATGCCCGTCCCTCCGTCACGCTTTCCCGCGGCGAAGATGGTGATCACCACCAGGAAGAGGAAAAGCGCCAGAAGCACCCAGACATCCTGAGATAACCTTGCTTTCAAACCGTCTCCTCCAGTTCCTGGTAGCTGCGAATGAATGTGGAGTATTCGTCGTCAGTGACGGTCCGCTGCCCGTAGATCAGATCATCGAACCGCATCGTCATGTCACCGAAGAGAGCCGCCGCATCAGGTGGAGCGAGCCGTCGAGCCGCGTGTGTATACTCCCAATTGGTGGTGCCTTCCTCGTAGGTGACGAACCGGCGGCCATCGAGATGTAGAATACCCGCGAGGTAGATCGCTCGGATCGCCTCGCGGAACCGTCCGGCCCGAGCATCTTCCTCCGCCCGAAGGAGAAGCGCCTTGGAGGTCGGCCGCTCCACCCTGGACTGACGGATCGTGGGCGGCACTACCTTCCGGCGCTTCGGCGAGCGCGAATTGATCACATGTAGGACCAGGAACACCAGGAGCGCCGCCGCTCCGATCACGAGCCCAACGAGCAGGACCCAACTGATCACCTCCCCGGTACCCGGGCCGATAATTCTTTCGAGGGAACGCAAGACCCACGCGAGCACGCGCTGTGCAACGCCCTCCATCAGCGATTTCTGATACTCCTTGCCCGCCAGGGTCTTCGCCAGGGTATTCCGGGCCTTCTCCGCCGACACGGTCGCGCCCGACTGCCGGCTCTTAGACGCGTCCTCGAGTGTACGGAGCCGGGCTGCTAAGTCCTGCAGCTTGTCGGCTCGCTTCTTCCCCTTGAGTCGCTGAGCGGATGAAATATCGGCTCTCGCCCAGGATAGGTCCGCCAGGATCTTGGAGCCGTCGGAGTTCTCCACGACCACCGAAGAGGGGATAGTGCGCGTGAGGTCGTCGAGCACTCGGCTGGACGAGCCGGCATGCGCCCGCTCCTTCGAGAGCGCGGACTCCACCCCTGTCGCCGCCGACGCGACATAGCGGTCGTACTCCGACGCCGTCACTGCCAGGGCAGGTCCCTGCAGACACCAAACCAGGAGTATCAGGCTCAGGAAGCGCCGACGGATCATGTCGCCGGCGTCTCCTCTGCCGCCGCCTGGCCGGCTGTCTCCGCCAGGTTCTGCGCGAGCATCTGGATGTCGAATCCTTCCCTCCTGACGCGGATGTCATAGTAGAGCAGGACGAATGCGATGACTGAGAACGGTAAAGTCAGCGCTTGGGAAAGTGCAGACGATAGACCATAGAGCATGCCGTTCAGGCCTCCGGACATGACAGCTTCATCCCCGCCGACCAGGATGCCTACCAATGAAGTCAGGCCCATTTTGACGACAAATGCGAGAATCCAGGCGAGTATGGCGAGCAGGACGATGCGGTTATACTCCCCCGAGGCCAAAGCCTTGCTCCTCTTGCGAGCGTTGCCCCAGGCAAGCCCTTCGATGATGAATACTTCGGAAACGAAGGCGTACCATACTGCAAAGTAAATGCCGGGTATGATGAGGAGCATGAATCCAAACCAGATAAGCAAGCTCGTCACGAGCATCGTGCCAACGAAGGGCCAAGCTCGCCGGAGAACGTTCTTATAGGCGCCGAGTATGGTTACTCTCGAGCCCAGGTAGATCTGCGATACAGCCCAGGTAGCAGCGGCAAGCGTTATGAATGTTATCGGAAACATCGCGAACGCGGAGAGAAAGTAGGTGTACTCGCCGCCGATGGCGTATGCCGCCAGGCTGACTGGAAGCTGGATCAGAGCCGCAATCCCCATGAACAGGAGACAGTTGCCCTTGTATATGTCGAACATCTCGTCGAGCAGTCCGACGAGAGAGAGCGGTTTCAGAATCCGGCCTGCCATCTGTCTCCTCCTCGGACAATCAACCTACTGCTGCTACGGCTGAACCGGCTGCCCGGGGGCCAATCCCATATCGTGGGCGAGCATCTGAATGTCGAATCCCTCTTTCCGGATTCGGATGTCATAGTAGAGTAGCACGATGGCGATCGTCGTTATCGGAAGCACCAGCGTAGCTGCCACTCCCGACATGACAGCCTGGACAATGGTCAGCGGCCCTATGTTCCCTGGTTCGCCTTGCTTGAACATCGTGAGTATCTGGAACGGAGTGGTCAGTATCATCTGCAGGATACCGCCAAGCACCGCGCTGATTATCAGCACGACCAGTACGCGCACCCAATCGCTCTTCGCCAGGGCCCAACTCCGCTTAATGGCATCCATGTAGCGATGGTCCTCGATCACCAGGACCACCGGAACGAACGCCAGCAGGATAGTTAGTGCAATGCCGGGGATGCAGCACAATACGAAGCCGAGCCCGTACATTACGACAGTGAGCAGGGCGGTGAGCATAAACGGCACCAGTCTCGGCAGTATGGCCTTGTAGGAGCCGAGGATGGTGGGGCGGTTGCCCAGATAAGTACTCGAGACAGCCCACGCCATCGCCGCGGAGGCTGCGTAGCTTAACGGGATCGAGAGCAGGCCTATCAATATGAGCCCTACAATCAAAGGGGGGCTCGGCATCTGACCAGGCTTCATTACGCCGCCCTGCATCGACGTCATCAGGAGTATAATGAGAAGATTAGTCGGCAGATAGATCAGTGCGCCGATGCCCATGAAGAGCACCAAGTTCCTCTTGTACAGATCGAAAAGCTCGTCGAACAGTCCGCCGTAGTCGAGCGGACGCAGGATACGCTGTGCCATCTGTTCCTCCCATCCTCCCTCAACGAGACTACGTGTGGCGAGTCTGCGGAGATTGCTGCGGGTCGCCTCGATCGGTCCACCGTCCGCCGATCACAGGACTTCGCGATCGGCACACTAAGAACCTTCGCGATATGAGGTAAACTTCCTTCTTGCGATTGGAAAGACAGCCCATCACGAACGGCTGCGACACGCCACTGATCAGCGCCAAAGCATGGAGCACTAGCCCTCCTGCATATGCCTCCCATTCCTCGGTAGTGCCCACCGTCTAATCAGGAACGCTGAGAGTGCGTTGCGGATAGCGACGGAGTATGCCCCCGCTATCAACCAACCATTTGAATCCCCAGGCGGTTCAGTAGGTTATCTAAACAGCGCCGGTAATTTGGGTTATAGTCCTCAGATAGCTCTAAAGAACCAACAAAGGCGAATTCTGAGCGAGAAATCGACCAGAATTCGCCTTCTGGAGTAAGTGCGTAAGCCGGGTTTTGTCGTGGATGGTCATCTGTCTTGGATGCGGGTTGCCTCGCATCTCTTTGCGGCTCTTACCCGAAGGGTCGGCGGGCAGCCTCGGTCCCTTCCTATTCAGCCTTGCTCCCGATGGGGTTTGCCAAGCTCCTGCATCACTGCAGGACTGGTGGTCTCTTACACCACCGTTTCAGCTTTACTCCATCCTCCTTCGCCGAGGCTATGGCGGACAGAGTGTTTTCTTTTCTGTGGCACTTTCCGTGGGATCGCTCCCCCTCGCCGTTAGCGAGCATCGTGCCCTGTGGAGCCCGGACTTTCCTCCCGTATGGGCGACCATCTGACTTACTCCACTAACATTATACCACATAGGAAGGACGTTCGAGCCGCGCCGCGGAACAAATACTTCAGCAGTATTCTGGAGGTTCACATGTTGTTCAATAGGCTTAAGTGGCTGGTCATCCTCTGTCTCTTGATGTCACCGGCCCTCGGGAAAGTCCCCGACTTCACGTTCATCCACACATCTGACGTTCATGCCCCGTCCTACAGGAGTGAGAAGGTCATCGCCCAGATTCCCACCCTCGGCGAGATAGACCTCACGCCCTACAATGTGAAGGCCCTCGCGCCTTCATTCGTAGTGGATAGCGGCGATGCCTGCGAGTTCGGCGGCGGCAACGGTGCGTGGGATGCCTATGTGTCATACTGGAAGGATGTCACCATCCCGGTCTACCCCGTGCTGGGCAATCATGACGGCCCGTGGTTCGCGGTGCGTCCACTCCTCAAGAAGACATACGGCGGCTACTACTGGTCCTTCGACAAGTTCGGCTGCCATTTCATCGGGCTGGACACCTCTTCGCCGCAGGATCCCAGAGCGAGTGTCACTCGCGAGGAGCTTCTGTGGCTCGCCGATGATCTGAAGAAGGTCAACCCGAAGACCCCGGTCTTCCTCATAGTCCATCATCCGATCACGGATACGTATTACGGAAGCCCTTATGCAGTCGCTCAGTTCATGGATATGCTTCGTCCATACAATCTGGTCGCTGTCCTCGCGGGGCACGGGCACAATGCCACTTGCCGAAAACTTCTGGGGGTTGACTGCACGGATGGAGGCGCAACTTGCGGCCCATTACCCAAATGCGTGCCGGGATTTAGCATCGTTTCTGTCCTGAACAACACTCTTCGGATAGCCTTCAAGCCTGAAGATCAGCCAACTGCAACCAAAGCTATCCTCGAAAAGCCAATGCCAACCGGCTCGACTTACCCCAATATCAAGATCCTCAGCCCGAAAGAGGGAGGAACCTGCAAATCCGGCCACATGGCTCTCCAGGTGCGCGTCTCTAATGCCCAAAAGCCCATCACGAAGGCGACCTGGTCGGCGGACGATCGCTCGTTCAAGCCGGACACACTGCCCATGAGCCTCAACAAGGATGTCTGGGAGGCAGGTGTTCCTTACACCGATTGGACTCCGGGCAGACACTACATCCGCGTGACCTTCACAGACGAGTCTGGCGCGGAGTACCAGAAAAGCGTAGGGTTCTACACCGATCCTGAGAACCGACTTGTGTGGCGGACTCTCCTTGCCGGCTCGGTGAAAGGTACGCCCACCGTGACCGCGGATGCGGTCTACGTTGGTGCGACCGGCGGCAAGGTTTACTGCCTCGATAAGAAGACCGGCAAGGAGAAATGGTCCTATCAGACCGGCGGCGATGTGGCAAGCAAGGTGCTGGCTGTGGATGACGCGGTCTACGTCGGAGCGAGCGACGGTAAGCTCTACGCCCTCACCACCAAGGGCAAGCTGAAATGGACCTTCGAGGCGAAAGAGGGGATCTACTCCTCGCCGGTCTATTCGGACGGCCTGGTTCTCTTCGGGTGCAATGACTCGAACTTCTATGCCGTGGATGCCGTCACGGGCCAGCAGAAATGGGTCTGTGAAGAGCCGGGATATACTATTGAGATCAAGCCGTTCGTCGCGGATGGCGCGGTATACTTCGGGGCGTGGGACCAGTATCTCTACGCAGTTGACGTGAAGACCGGCCGGCTCAAGTGGAAGTGCCTAGGCCACGGCTCGGAAGTACGTCCGCGCGCGAAGGCCTATTATAGTCCGGCGGATTGCGGCCCGGTCGCATCGAGCGGCAAGGTGTTCGTCGCTGACCGGGATTACTACCTGACGATCGTTGATGCGACCACCGGCCAGCCGATCTCTTCCATCACGGATGTCGTTGCTCCCGGTCTCTCGTATGGCCGCCAGGCGGTCTATCTGCGCAAAGGCTCGGGGCTGAGCAAGATCAGCCTCGATGGCAATGAGATCTGGAAAGCCTCCGCCGAAACAGAGATCGTTCCTGGCCCGCCCGTGGCGAAAGACCGCCACGTCGTGTACCTGGTCTCGCGCCTTGGACTCCTTCAGGCGTTTAACGCGTCCGATGGCACGCCGCTCTGGAAGTACCAGGTCACCCCGATGATGCATGTCTTGTCGGGACCGGAGATAGCCGATGAAATCGTCTACGTCAGCGGCATGGACGGCACCGTGACCGCCATCAATTGCAGGCCTTTCCCGCCTTCGGCGGGATCCCGCTGAAAGCGGGAGAACCTTGAACTCGGAGGACCATATGAACATCATCTTCATCAACTCAGACTCGCTCAGGCGAGATCACCTGGGCTGCTATGGCAACAAGTGGATTCACACGCCGAATATTGATAAGTTTGCGGGCGAGTCAGTCGTCTTCGGGCGAGCGTACACGGGGTCGTTCCCGACCGTCCCCAATCGCCGGGACATAATGACCGGCTGCTATACATTCACTTACTCCGATTGGGCGCCAATGACCAATGAGGAAGTCTTGCTGCAGCAAGTCCTGAGCAAGGCCGGCTATACGACCTACATGGTCCTCGACACCCCCCATATCATCGCGAACGCCTATGGATTCGATCGGGGGTTCAGCGGCTGGAACTGGATTCGCGGCCAGGAGGGCGACCGGTACAAGACCGATCCGATTGACATCAAGCTGCCCTGCGCGGTGGAGAAGCTTCGAGGGGGCGTGAGGACCACCACTCAGTACCTTCGCAATGTCTCCGATCGGAAGTCCGAGGCGGATTACTTCGCCCCCCAGACAATGGCCAAGGCGGAGGATTGGCTTGAGAGGAATCACGAGCGGGACAAGTTCTTCCTCTACGTGGATACCTTCGATCCCCATGAGCCCTGGGATCCGCCCCAGCATTACATTGATCTTTACAACCCCGGCTATGAGGGCGAGTCGGTCATCTATCCGCTCTACGCGCCGTGCAGCTTCCTCACCGACCCGGAGTTGGAGCACATTCGCGCCTGCTATGCCGGCGAGGTCAGCATGGTAGATAATGCCGTCGGCAAGCTGCTAAAGAAGATTGATGAGCTCGGCCTCCGGGAGAATACGGCCGTCATCTTCACGGCCGATCACGGCTTCTACTTCGGTGAACATGGGCTTGTCGGCAAGATTTCGCACATCAAGGAAGAGGTTAATCATATCCCGCTGCTGATCCGAGTGCCCGGTCAATCGCCCGGCCTGCGATGGCACGTGGTTCAGCCATGCGACATCATGCCTACGGTACTCGACCTTGCGGGTGTCGAACATCCGAAGACCATCCAAGGCCATTCGCTGGTTAAGGCGCTTGAGGGTGACATGACTCCGGTGAGGGAGATCGCCGTCACTTCCTGTTCGATTGTGCACCCGCCGCTGTCGGATAAGCCCATCAAGCTGGATTCGTCGAACTGGAATCAGTACGCCTTCAAACTAAAGCCAAGCACGATCATGTCCGAGGAGTGGACGCTCATCGTCGGGGCAGGGGATCTGGAGCCGGAGCTATTCCATACTCCGAACGACCCCGGCCAGGAGCACAACGTCTTCGCAGACAACAAATCAGTGGCGAAGGAGCTTCACGCAAAGTACATAGACCTGCTCAAGTCCCTCGGGACGAAGGAAGAATACGTGGGCTACCGAAACAAGCCCCTGCCATAGAGAGAGGGGAACAGGGATATACAGGATAGGCGGGATGGGCAGGAGGGAAGGGCATCACGTCCGCTTGTGTTGCCAGAACGCTGTGTGCCCGTCGAGATAGATCCTATTCAGCCCGCCATCGTGTTCGCATCCCGGCTCCACCTCTATGAGATGGCCGAGTTCATGACGCATGCTCCACAGTTCGTTAACATCCGAGATTAGCAATACATGGCTGGCATCGTGAACCGTTCCGTCGCGATCAAAACGCTCGGTATCCCGGAGTGTCAGCCGCCTCTGGAATAGAAACTCATAACTGAAGTACATGTGACATACGCCCCAGCGTGTGACGTCCTGACCAGCATAGGGATCCGTGGGACAAAACCGTACAGGCGATTCCTTCACAAACGGTCGCAGGGATGCATAAAGCCGATCAGGGGCTGGAATCCCTTCGTTTCTTGTGACTAGTTCATCGGGGTCGAGGGATTCGCCGGGATGAGGGAGGCGATTGACGTAGATTGGCAGATAGCCATCGTAATCCTGCGCATACATAACAGTGGCCGACCATAGCTGCCTGAGGTTCGAGAGACACGCGGTTTGCTTCCCTTTGGCCTTGACATGGGCATAGACTGGGAAGATCAACGCTGCCAAGACCGCGATTATTCCCATAACTACCAACACCTCCACCAAAGTGAAGCCTCTGGAATTGCTGTCGGATGGCTTGGAGCGGTTTCGCATCCCGTTCATCCTTATCCCTGTTCCCCTATTCTTGCATCGTGATCTCGGGGCTCTCGGCGCAGGAGGTCTCGACTGACCGGTAGGCCGCCTCTATGACCTTCATCGCGGCCAGGCCGTCTTCGCCGGTCACTCGCGGCTGCCGGCCGTCCCTGATGCACTCCAGGAAATGCGCCATCTGAAGCACGAAGCGCCCCGGACGCCGCTCGTTTCGGCACGCGGCTCGTATCCCTCACGTTTACCGTCAAACGTCAACCCGGTGCGAGCACCCCGATCCGTCGGGGCAACCGCAACCGTTTACCGTTCACCATTCACTGTTCACCATTCACTGTTCACCATTCGTTATCCACTTCCTGCGTTTCACGCATCCGGCACACGGGTAACACCTAGTGAACCAGTGACGGCCAACTCCCCGAGCGTGAGGTGTCGGCGTGCTCTTCAACGCGGAAACAATCCAGTCCGGCCTGATTGACGTCAGCGATCAACTGCCGGTTGACATATCGGTCATAATCCCCCTCTACAACGAGGCGGAGAACCTCCAGCCGCTGCACAAGGAGATCACCGACGTACTCCGCCAGGTGGGACGCACCTACGAGATCGTCTTCGTGAACGACGGCAGCACGGACGGCTCGGTAGACATCCTGGAGCAGCTCGCCCAATCCGACCCTCGAGTCGTCCTGATCCACCTTCGCCGGAACTTCGGCAAGGCGATGGCTCTCTCGGTCGGCTTCAAGGAGGCCCGCGGGAACATCATCATCACCATGGACGGTGACCTCCAGGACAATCCAATCGAGATTCCGAAGTTCATCGCCGAGATCGAATCAGGGCAGGACCTCGTCTCAGGCTGGAAGCTCAAGCGCCTTGACCCCCTATCCAAGACTCTGCCATCGAAGCTCTTCAACAAGGTCGTCTCCCTTGTAACGGGGCTGAGAATCCATGACTTCAACTGCGGGTTCAAGGCCTACAGCCGCAACGTCCTGGAAAACCTGCGAATCTATGGCGAGCTCCACCGTTATATCCCCGCCCTGGCGCACGGCGAGGGCTTCCGGGTAAGCGAGATCGCTGTTGACCATCGTCCCAGGGCTCACGGCAAGTCAAAGTACGGCTGGGAGCGATATCTCCGAGGAATGTTCGACCTCCTAACCGTCCTGTTCATTACCAGATACATGCGAAAGCCGCTCCACTTCTTCGGCTCGCTCGGGCTTGTTTTCATGTCCATGGGCTTTGTGATCAATGCGTATCTGGCGGTATGGTGGTTCATGGGCCATGCCATCGGCCACCGACCCCTCCTCAGCCTGGGAGTCCTCCTCATGGTCATGGGCGTGCAATTCATTTCCACCGGCCTCGTGGGGGAGATGATAACCCGAAATCAGCAGCCGGACGAAGGTTCTTTCGTCGCACGAAAGGTCAATTCCCCGAAAAGGGGCGATGACAATTGAGGTTCTGCGTTGTCGGTCCCGCGTATCCGTTTCGCGGGGGGATAGCCCACCATACGACCTTGCTCAGCAAGCACCTGGCCGAGCGCCACCAGGTTGATACCGTCTCGTTCAAGCGGCTCTATCCCTCATTTCTGTTCCCCGGCAAGTCCCAGATGGAACCTGATGCCGGCAAAGCATCGAGCTCCATTCGACTCATAGACTCGTTGAACCCGCTAACCTGGATTGATGCCGGCAAGCATGTCTGCGACCTCGCCGCCGATTGGGTGATCATCCAGTGGTGGAATCCATTCTTCGGGCCGTGCCTGGGCTCGATCGCCTCGCGGGCGAAGGAGCGGTCGAAGGTGGCCTTCATCTGCCACAACGTCCTCCCACACGAGAACCTGCCTCTCGGGCGGGCGCTTACCATGCGGGCGCTGAGGCATGGAGACGGCTTCATCGTCCACTCGGAGCAGGATGCCGGCGATCTGCAATGCCTCCTGCCCGGAGTTCCAGTCCGCAAGACCGTCCACCCGCAATATGAGCTGTTTCCGATCTCAGGCATGAGCAAGGAAGCAGCCCGAATCAGGCTCGGCGTCGAGGGGCGGGTGGTCCTGTTCTTCGGCCTGGTTCGGAAGTACAAGGGCCTCATGGACCTCATAGACGCGATGGCTCTCGTCCGCAACCGGGATATCACCTGCCTGGCGGTGGGCGAGTTCTATGACAAGAGGGAATCCTATGAAGCGCGGATCGTCAAACTGGGCCTGAGTGAGAGAGTCCGCCTGATAGATCAATACGTCCCGAATGAGGAGGTCGAGCCCTACTTCGCCGCGGCGGATGTCGTGATCCTGCCATATCGGTCGGCCACCCAGAGCGGCATAGCGCAGATGGCATTCCGATTTGGCCGTCCGGTGATCTCGACCTCGGTCGGAGGCCTGCCGGAGAGCATAGACGACGGCCGAACCGGAATCCTCGTGCCGCCGAATAATCCGGCCGCCCTCGCAGGGGCCATTGACCGGTACTACGACGACCTGATGGAAGCCCGATTGACCGCCGGCATCCGAGCTGATGAGGGGCGGTTTTCCTGGGATCGGGTGATCGAGACCATCGAGGCACTGGGGGATCAGTGTTGAAGGCGGCGGTCATCGGCGGAGCGGGATTCATCGGGAGGCGGCTGTGCGAAGCCCTCATCAGTCGTGGAGATTCCGTCGCGGTGCTCGATCGGACGCCGGTTGGGCGCGAGCTCACGTCGCAAGGGGTCACTCCCATCCTCGGAGACTTGCTGAATGAGAATGCCGTATCCCTTGCTTGCCGTGGGACTGATGTGGTGTTCAACCTGGCGGGCGCTCTCGGCAGATGGGGCATGCCCGTGGAAGAGCTTGAAACCGCCAATACCATGGCGCCCGGATTTCTCGTCACGTGCATGGCCGGCATGGCGGCGGGCAGGGTTGTCCACGTAAGCACCATCGGAGTCACCGGCCCTCTCCCGGATGGGGTGGATGCGTCCGAGGACTACCCGCCCAATCCCGTGACCGACTATCAGAGGACCAAGTTCGCCGGGGAACAGGCGGCCATCAATGCGCACGAGGAGTCGGGCGTGCCGCTCGTGATCGTTCGGCCGGGGTTCGTCTATGGGCCCGGTGACCGGCATAAGCTCTCCCTGTTCAAGACCGTCGCGAAAAGGCGCATGATGCTCGTCAATGGAGGGACCAGCCGATTGCATCCAACCTTTGTTGATGACCTGGTGAGTGGACTGATCCTTGCATCCGAAAAAGCGCCTGGCAAGGGCGAGATCTACAATATCGCCGGGCCGAGGTCGGTCGCGACCCGAGAGCTTGTCGAGACGATCGCTGATGCCCTGGGCGTGCCTCGGCCGAACAAGAGTCTCCCTGAGGGCACGCTGCTGAGAATGGCAGGCGTGGTGGAGTCAATCGGCAGGATCCTCCATAAAGAGCCGCCGATCACTCGCTCGCGGGTGAAATTGCTGTCCGAGAGCTATGCCTGCTCAACCGAGAAAGCTCGCCGCGAACTCGGATTCGAGCCAAAGGTTGATCTCGTCGAAGGCGTCCGACAAACCGTCGAGTGGTACCGAAAGCAGGGACTTGTATGAAATCGGCATCGGTCATCATCCCATCCTACAAGTCGAAGGACACCATAATCCCGGTCGTGTCAGCGGTCATGGGCCAGGAGACCGATGTCCCATTCGAGGTCATAGTGGTCGAAAGCTCGAACGACGGCACCGCCGAGATGGTCCGCGAACGCTTCCCGGAGGTCAAAGTGATCGCATCGAAGGAGCGCCTGCTTGGCGGGGCCGCCAGGAACATCGGGGCCGAGGAGGCGTCCGGCGAGCTGATCTACAACCTGGACGCCGACTGTATCCCCGAAAAGGACTGGCTGGCGAGGATGTGGCAGGCTCACCGGGATTGGGACTGCGCGGCAGTCGGCGGCTCGCTGATCAACGGCAATCCGGAAAGCCTGAGCTCCATCGCCTGCTATATTCAGGAGACCAGCGACTTCTACCCATCCGGCCGCCCGAGGTACATGGACAACCTGGGCAGCGGCAACGTATCCTACAAAGCCGCCGTCTACCGGAAGCACAACGGCTTCGACACCGATGCCGTCGCCTACGTTGACGTCCTATTCCATCGGCGGCTTCACAATGCGGGCGAGAAGCTGCTGTTCATGCCCGACATCAAAGTGGCGCACTTCCATCGAACGACTCTCGGCGACTATTTGAGGCACATGAAGAAGCGAGGCCGCGCATCCGTCAATGCCCGAAGGAAAGGGCTTCTCCCGGGAGCATCGCTGGCCCGGAATCCATTGATTGCCCTCCTCGCCGCTCCTATCCTTTTTGCCCGAAAAGGGATCGTCTATCCATATCGCGCGTTTAAGGCGTTCCCATCCGAATCACCCAGATTAGCTCAGGCCCTGCCATATTTCTACCTGGGGCTCGCGGCCTGGCACTATGGCTTCCTATCGGAAGTCCTCGTATCCCGAAAGGACGTCCGATGAACCAGGACCAGCTCAAGCGGGATGCGGTCAAGGGAGTTGGCTGGGCGTTCTTCAGTTCGGTCTCCGTTCGAATGCTCCAGATCATCGCGACCCTCACCCTGGCCAAGCTTCTTTTCCCGGCGGATTTCGGTGTCTTCGCGCTGGCCTCATTCGTGATCCAGTCGTTCACCATCTTTCGCGATATGGGCTTCTCGCAGGCGCTCATTTACCGCCAGGGTCCGATTGATCGTCTCGCGAATACCGTCTTTGTGCTCAATCTGGCCTTCAGCCTCATGCTCTCCATCATGCTCTTCAGCGCCGCCGGCCTCCTGAGCAGGCTTCTCAGCACGCCCCAAATCCTCTGGCCGCTGAGGGCCATGTCGGGCGCGCTCCTGATCTCCGGGCTGGCGAACGTTCCTCTCGCCCTCCTGGATAAGCAATTGAAGTTCAAGATACGCGCGATCCCTGAGGTCGCGGGAGCGTTTACCTACGCCGCGGTTTCCATCGTACTCGCCGTAATCCATCCTGGCGCATGGAGCCTCATCATCGGCTGGATCGCCATGACCGTCGCTACCACTATCGCCGCATGGATGGTCACTCCCTGGCGGCCGGCATGGGAGTTTGACCGTGGGGAGGCAAGGGTAATCATTGGCTATGGCAAACATCTGATGGCGGCCTCCCTTCTGGGATTTGCCTTTTTTCAGATTGACAATGCCTCGGTGGGCAAGTGGCTTGGAGTGACCGCGCTCGGGTTCTATAGTATGGCGTTCACGGTCTGCAATATACCGGCAACGAACATGGCTCACGTCGTGAACAGGGTCATGTTCCCAACTTACTCGCGCCTCCAGGACGACTTGGCTGAGATGCGGAAGGTCTACCTCAGCACGATCAAGTACATCTCGATGGCCTCCTTCCCAGCCGCAATCGGGTTGTTCGTGCTCGCCGGACCGATCATCAAGGCCTTCTACCACGACAAGTGGATCCCGGCGATCCCGCTGTTCCACGTTCTGGCATTCTACGGGCTCGCTCGCTCGATGGGGGCGACTCCCGGCGCGGTCTTCATGTCGCTTGGCAAGCCGAATCTCGTCCGACGAGTGACCACCCTGCAATTGACCATCGCTGCCGCCTTAGTCTATCCGGTAGTCAAGCACTTTGGCACAATGGGAGTCGCAGTCCTATTCGGGTCCGCCTACTTCATTGGGATGTCGTACTCCTTTTGGATGGTTCAGCGGCTGCTGGGTATGGGAGTCCTCACATGCCTGAAGTCGGTTCGGGTATCCCTGCTGGCAGCCGCAATCGCCGGGCTCGCCGCGTGGTTTCCATCCTCGCTGGAAAACTGGCAGGCCGTCGTTTTGGGAGGCATGGCCATGGGAGTAGTCTATGGCGGATGCGTGCACTTGCTCGACCCCTCGGCCTTCAAAGAGATGAGAGTTCTTCTGAGGGGACGGCATGACTAAGCAGAAGGAATCGCTCTATGCCTGGTTGATCGTTCTCATGGCGCTCGCCCTGCGACTGTTTCAGCTCGGTAAGGAAAGCCTGTGGATTGACGAGGGATTCAGCCTCCGGGATGCGTCCAATCTGGAGATCCTCCAGAGCATCCGTCCTGTATACTTCCTCCTTCTCAGAGGATGGTTGTGGCTCGGCGGAGGCGCGAATGAGGCTACCATGAGGCTCCCCTCGGTGCTGTTTGGGGTGGCGGGAGTGTGGGTATTGTACCTTCTCGGCAGGCGGTTGCTCGGGGCGCCGGCGGCGCTTCTCGCGTCAGCCTTCATGGCGATCTCGGTCCTGCACATCAATCACTCTCAGGAAGTGAGGATGTACTCGCTGACCGTTCTGATGTCCCTGCTGGCCTCGTATTCGCTGATCCTCTATCTCGAAGGCGGCAAGACTCGACATGCGGCCGCCTACGGATTCACCGCCATCCTCTCAATGCTGACGTTTCCGCTCACCGTACTGATCTTCATGGCGCATGGACTCTTTCTGCTGCTCTACGTGAAGGCATATAGGCCCCGAACGTATTTCATCCTCGGCGCAGAATTGCTTGTCGTCGCCGTCTCGGCGCCCTGGCTGCTGAATGCCGCCCGTGCCGCGCCGGGCTATTCGCAAGGCCTGACAGCAACGCTGGACAGGCCCACGCCTATGGGAGTCATCAGTTTTCTGGGAAGGTTCTTCCTATGGAAATGGTATGAGCCCCACGGATTGGCTGCCGTGGGCATAGTCGGATTCTCCCTTGTCGTGACGGGCGTTATGCTCCTGGGCCTGAAGGGTCTTCAGCGCAAGGATGCCGGCCTGATGTTCATCGTCCTCTGGCTCGCAATCCCGTTCGCCGTCCTGATCGTCGCCTCATACGCCCTGACGAATATGTGGATGGTTCACTACCTTATTGCCGCCTCGCCTGCATTCTATCTGCTGGTGGCGAAGGGCATCCTGTCGCTGAGAAACCGCTATTTAATGGCCGGGACGGCCTCCATCATCGTGATCCTCACCCTCGGCCGGTTGGGGATGTACTACGTGAAGACCGAGCGCCCTGAATGGCGGCAGGCCGTGACTTACATCCAGGCGCATGAGCAGCGTGGGGATGCCATCGGCGTGTACTACGGCGCGTGCCAGTACGTCTTCGATTACTATTATCACGGCACATCACCCTGGTGTCCGGTCGGCACAGATGAATATGAGGCGGAGGATTTTCGCCCCTGGAGCGAGGCCAAAGTCAAGAGGTTGTTCCAGGACTATCCGCTCAGGGGCAGGCGCTTCTGGCTCGTGCTCTCGCATCACACGATGAGGGGCGGATTCAGCATTATCAACTCCTTCAAGGCCCGCTACCCGGTCCTGGATCACAAGAGCTATCACCTGGTGGAATTCTATCTTTTCGATGGCGGGGCTGACGGCTGCCCTCGCAGGGTACGCAAGTGAACTCGTATTCCAGTCTGCTGCCGAGAATACTGAATTACAAGCTCTCAAGAATGGGCCTGGCGAGAATTGCCTCGCCGATCAATCTGACGTTCTCGGTCACGAACATGTGCCAGTCGCGCTGCAAGACGTGCAGTATCTGGAAGGTCTATCGGGACGAGCCCGACAGGTTCAGGCAAGAGCTGTCACTGGAGGAAGTCGAGCGCAGTTTCGCCACCATCGGCGAAATCTACTTCTTCAACATCAGCGGCGGCGAACCATTCCTGCGCCGCGACCTGCCTCAGATCGTGGCCGCCGCGTGCAAGTACCTCAAGCCCGCGGTGATCCATACTCCGACCAACGCCCTCACCCCGCGGGTAATCGAGGAGCGAACTGCCGAAATCCTCGAGGTCATCCGTGTGAGCGGCCGGACGATCCCCTTCACGATCAAGCCGTCGTTCGACGGGGTGGGGGAGGTCCACGATGAGATCCGAGGCGTGAAGGGCAATTTCGATAAGGTGCTGGACACCCTCTCTCGCCTCAAGAAGCTCCAGAAAGTCCACCCTAACCTGGAGATCGGCGTGGGGACGATCATCTCGAAGTTCAACCTGGGCCACATTCGGGAGACCGCCCGATTCACCCACGACCTGGGGATAGACAGTTACATCAGTGAGATCGCCGAGCAGCGGACCGAGCTTTTCAACGTTCGCGATCCCATCACTCCCACGCCCGAGGAGTATGAGAAGGCCATCGGCGAGTTCAACGGCGAGCTTGCGAGCGTGACGGATAAGAAGGTCTCAAGCATGACTTCCGCTTCCCGCCAGGTCTATTACAAGTATGCCATCCGCATCATGAAGGAAAAGCGCCAGGTGCTCCCCTGCTATGGAGGGATCGCCAACGCCCACATCAGCCCATATGGCGATGTCTGGCCGTGCTGCGTTCTGGGATACGACAAGTCCATGGGCAACCTTAGGGACGCCGATTATGACTTCCGCCGGATCTGGCATTCCCGCGAAGCCGCCGAGGTCCGGAGGTTCATCGCCGGCCGCAAATGCTGGTGCCCGCTGGCAAATCAGGCCTATTCCAATATTCTGTGCAATCCCAGGGCAGTATTGGAAGTGCGCCGGGAGCGCAGAGCCATGAAGGGCATCCGATGAAGAGAACGGACATCGTGCTTCTGAATATCGCCATCTTCCTCGGCGGATTCCTGAGACTCTTCCGCCTGGGGCATCAGTCAATCTGGGGGGATGAAGCCCTCACACTGCAGGTCTACACGGTCGGTAGGAACCTTCCCGAGCTTCTAGCCAATATCTGGCATCGGGGATTTCATCCACCGCTCTACTTCATCATCGCCCATTACTGGTATCTCCTCGGCACATCGGAGTTCATGCTTAGGTTTCCATCGGTCGTATTCGGGATCGCCGCCATTCCCATGATGTATCTGGTAGCCCGCCGTCTCTTCGGGAACACGGCGGCAGGAATCTCCGCGCTCTTCATCGCGATCTCTCCATTCCACATCTGGTATTCGCAGGAAGCGCGGATGTACAGCCTCCAGGTATTGCTCGTGCTCGCCTCGACCCTCTTCTTCCTCAGGGCATGGGAAACCCCGTCACCCCTCCACCACGAGGGAGGGGCCGGGGGTGGGGGTCTTGATTATCTCCTTTATGCATTGACGACGCTTCTCGCCCTCTATACTCAGATCGGCACTCTGTTCCTGGTAGCGGCGCAGGGAGTGTATGTGCTCGCGGCCGGCAGAAAGCAGATCGCCGGCTGGCTCGGGATTCAGGCGATTGTGATTCTGGCGTTCGTGCCATGGCTCCTCCGGTTCATGGCACACAGGTCGGTCGGCAATATTGGTGCCATCGGCTTCGAGCGCGAATCTGGCCCGCTCCAGCTCGCCTACGGCCTCTACACATTCAGCGTCGGATACTCGCTCGGGCCGTCGGTGGCGGCTCTGCATTACCTCTCGCCAAGCACGGCCATCCACCAATACCTGCCTGTGCTCGCGATATCCGCATTTGCGTTCGGCTTCCTGCTCATCCTCGGCCTGATTCATGCCTACCGAACCAGCCGCTTCGGATTCTGGTTCGTGCTGAGCCAGTCTGCCGTCCCACTGATCCTGATCCTGGCAGCGTCCCTCCTCCCGGGAGTCGGCCTCACGCCCAGATACCTCACCGTGGCAATCGTCCCTTACTGGATCATTATCTCCCTCGGCATCATGAGAAGCTCTCGGGCAATGGTCATTCTCCCGGCAGCGGCGCTCATACTGATCGGCCTTTCGCTCCACAACCACTATTTCAATCCTGATTATGCCAAACAAGACATGAGGTTCGCCGTCGCCATGGTCAACAGGGAATCCGCCCCCGGCGATGTGATCATCGTCTCCTCAATCGAGCTTGGGGGCCCATTCATCTACTACTTCCAGCGACAAGATATCCCATACTACGGATATCCGCCGGACCGAGGACTGGTCAATCCAGCCGACCTCGACCGTGATATCGAGCGCCTTATCGCCGATAAAAAACGGGCATGGCTGATCCTCGGGCGAACCTGGAGTTCCGACCCGAAAGGCCTTATTCCAGCCCAATTTCAAACCCAGTATGAGGTCATAGAAACCCAGTCATTCCAGGGCGTCCAGGTCAAATGCTTCCGGCTCCCTAGGACGATTTCTACACAAACAAGCATGCGCACACATGGTTGGCGCTAATAAAGCAACTGGTATGAACAAATACTTGACAGAGGTCGTCATATGAAGTACAATCAGCGGCAGATACGGTTGAGGCTTTCAGATAACCCATCCGCCGACCATGATGCCGCCGTATCGTACCAAGACCAAAGAGGTCGTTCAGAAAGGAAGATGAATGAGCGTTAGGAAGATCCTCTTTACGCTGGTACTTGTTATTGCAAGTTCTATGCTTTTCCTGACCGGTGGGGCATCGGCGACGATTACCTCATCACTGTCTGTCTATCCCTCCAACCCCCATTATCTCGTAAGCAACAGTCAGCCGATAGTGATCCTCGGAGCGGGTCAGCCGCTGCCGGGCCACAAGACTCAGGACTACCGAGCATATCTCGACGGTATGGCAGCTCACGGCGTGAATTACGGCCGAGTGTGGCATCTGCTGGTCTGGGATGCCAAGAACGCATACTTCCCATGGGCTCGTGATGGCGGAGGCACAGCGAAGGACGGCCTGCAAAAGTATAACCTCACTCACTGGGACTCGACGTTCTGGAGCAGGCTGAAGGATGCGTGCGCCTACGCCCAGAGCAAGAATATCTATCTGAGCATCATGCTCTTCGATGAATGCGGGCTGGAGGCCCCCACCTCCTCATCGGACCATCGGTGGGACTGGCATCCGTTCAACCCGGCGAACAATGTCAATGGACTGAGTCTGCCGTCCGGCGACGCCGTCCCCGAGTTCTACAGCCTCTCGAACTCGACTCTGAAGTCCCTGCAGAGCCAGTACGTCAGCAAGCTGATCAGCGAAACCAGCAGCTACCCGAATGTCATCTACGAGATCTGCAACGAATATACCGGCCCGTGGGACTGGGAGCAGTACTGGGCGGGATATGTTGCCGCAAGGTGCTCCAACCTGATAAGCGTGAACAGGCTGGGATCGGTCCCCAGCGGCTACTGGTCGGACTCGAATATAGACATCGTCAAGTTCCACTGGAGCACGACTTCCGCCGCAACCACGAACAGCAATATGATCTCCTATATGTCGAAGAACAAGCCCATTGACTACGACGAGACCCCTGAGAAGAGCGGCATTTCCTATACGGAATATCGCAAGATGGTGTGGGCCTGCTTCGTCGGCGGCGGGCATATCCATTTGGAGAACGCCTACAATACGGGAGCTTCGCTGGATACCATAATGTACGCCAGGGACTTCATCACCGACAACAACGTCCATTTCTGGGAGATGTCCCCCAGCAATTCGCTGGTGACCGGTTCCCCGGGAGGGAGTGCCTATACCCTTGCAAAGCCGGGGGCCGAATATGTCACCTATATCCAGGGAAGCGGAAGCGGCTCGATGACCATCAATCTGGCCTCCGGGGTTGCCTACACAGCCAAGGCCTACAACCCCTCCAATGGCGCTTATACGAACCTCACTGTGAGCGGGACGAAGGTCTCCGGGATTCCATCCTATTCCTCGGACATGGTCATATATATCAAGGCCTCGGGCCAGCCCGTGGCCGACAACCCGAGCATCACCCTATCGCTGGCGGTAGACAAGTCCCAGGCATTGCCGGGTGAGGCTCTGTCCTACTCACTTACATACAAGAATACTGCCGGGCAGGCGAACTCCGTTTCCATGAGTTGTCCGGTTCCCATCTACACCACCTATGTGAACGCCAGCGCAAGCTCCGGGGGCACTTTCGATTCCGCTGCCAAGGCGGTCAAGTGGACCATCCCCACAGTCGCTTCGGGAGCAAGCGGAGTCTTGACCTTCAAAGTCAAGGTAGACTGACAAGTTTTTGGAGGGATTAATGAAGCCTCAGACGATCCGTATCCTCATTATTCTGGGATTGGTCCTCATGCCTGCGCTCGGCATGGCGGCCGCCATCAGCTCGTTGACCGCCAACACGAGCAGCGTCGGCAGATTTGACAAGTACGAGCTTACTTTCAACCTCACCGGGGTCTCGCCGTCGAACTACAACCCGTTCCGGCCCGAGACCACCGGGGACTCGCTCTCCAATCCCGGCGTCGATGTCTGGGCCGAGGTCACCACTCCCTCAGGTGAGGTGAAAAAAGTCTGGGGCTTCTGGGATGTAGACTATACCTACATGGGCAATATGTCCAAATCCGGCCAGGAGCGTCACGATCGGATGGTACCGGTATCCGCGCCTCACTGGCACGTGCGCTATGCGCCGATGGAAGTCGGGGCCTATAAGATCATTGTCAAGGCGAAAGACAGCGCCGGCACGGCGACCTCCAATCAGCTCACGTTCAACTGCGTCGAGTCAGGGTCCAAAGGCTTCATCAAGACCTCAGCAGATGGATCGAGGTTCGTCTATTCCGACGGCTCTCCTTTCGTTCCCTTCGGAACCATGTGTCCCTACGGAACCGAGAAGGTCGCCCCGACCGTCGCCTCGATGAAGGCCAACGGCATGAACTTCATTCGCAAGTGGCTGGTCAATCGCGATTACGACGATATCCATCGCGACCTGGAGGGCTGGAGCTCCTACACCTCCGATACCTCCACATACCGCTCGGGAAAGAGATCTGCCACGAAGTCGGTGACCGGAAGCGGCACGGCCGCGGACCAGAGCTACATAGGTTGCAAGCCGAACACTTACTACAAGGCCTATGCGTACATCAAGACTTCCTCATCATTCAACGGCAAGGTCGCAGTCTACGTGAATGAGGACGGCAAGAATGTCTCGACCATCTCTCACACCGGTACGCAGATCGGTTCGAACGCCAACTGGAGCTATTCGGAAACAATCTTCAAGACCGGCAGCACCGGCGAAATGCTCCACTTCAAGCCTCGGGTACTGAGCGGCTCATCAGGCACTGTCTGGATTGACGATGTCGGCCTTTATCAGTGCGACTCCTCCGGCAAGGTGACGATTGATCTCAACATGGTCTTCAATCCCGGCTTCGAGCAATGGACACCCACTCAGTTGAGGCTCGTTCCCTTGGCGCGGTTCGAGTATCTGCTGCAGACGTGCCAGGATAACGGCATATATGTCCAGCCGGCCATCTTCGACTATCGCCTTTGGAATAAGAGCAATCCCACAGGCTTATATGCCCAATTCTACGGCGACTGGTGGACCAACTCAGCTTCTATCGCCCAGCAGGACCGAGTCCTGAGATACCTGGTCGCCAGATTTGCCTCTTACCGCTCGCTGTTTGCCTGGGAGCTTACCAACGAGATGGACGCCTCCTACACGGATGTCAGGGGCAACTGGATCGCAGGACGGGCGAATTTCATCAGATCCGGCGATCCCAATGGGCACATGATCACGAACTCCTACTGGGGCTCGCCTGCGGATTATGAGTATGGCCAGATGGACGAGCTGTCCATGAGTCAGTGTCATTACTACATCAATACCGAAGAGCGCACCAGCGGGCAGGGATACCCCAGTTGGGGCACGCTTTCCAGCGGATTGTCCATAGACACCAGTTCGTCGAATGCGGCTTCAGGGAGCAAATCTCTCAAAGCGACCGCCAGTGGAAGCACCATTTCCGACAGCACGACCATCGCCTGCAAGCCGAGCCGATCATACACCCTTCGCTCCAAGATCAAGACCTCGGGGGTTTCGGGCCAGGCTTCGGTGATCGTCCGCTTGAACGGCGGATCCTCCCCTGGTTCGGGCTTCACTCTCTCCAGCACAGGCACGGCAGGCTACAGCGCACAGTCCCGTACATTCACTACCGGCTCTACAGCCCAGAATTTCACTGTCACCGTCCAACTTACCGGCAGCTCGGGGACTGCCTGGTGGGATGACATCGAGGTCATAGACAACGTCACCGGCCGTCCGATGCTCTACAATGGAGGCTTCGAGAGTCTCCCCTACGGCGATGACGAGTTCGACTGGGCGATCACTCATACCATGCAGAGCGCCAATACCTATTCCTCCGGTCCGAACGGTAAAGACAAGGCATGGGCGTCCGGCGAGTTCGGATTGATGGGCGCAAACTATAATCTCAGCCCCTGGGGGATCTATGGGGATACTACCAAGCCCCGGCATGACTCGACCGGCATCCATGTTCACAACTGCGTCTGGGCACAACTCATGGCCAGCGCCGCGCTGAATACTCCCACCTACTGGTGGGTGGACGAGTACATTCGGGCATGGAACGTCTATGACGCCTGGAAGGGCGCTGCTTCCTTCGCCTCCGCTCTGCCGTTCTACGACCGCCGGCAGGGAGTCTGCACCGAGCCCGACGCAACCGAGATCCTCGCTTCGACTACGAACTCGAAGATCCGGCTCCTGGGTCGGAAAGGGACATCCAGCGGCTACTTCTGGATCCAGAACAGAGAGAGCACCTGGTCCAGGATCGTTAGAGAAGGCCGGACTCCTTCGCCAACCAGCGCCACCATCACGATTCCCGGATTCGACGATGGCGGATATACTGCGAGCTGGTATGATACCCGTACCGGCAAACTGAACCGGACTGAAGCCCTGAGCGTCTCAGGCGGCTCGCTGAAGCTCTCGGTAACCTCGCTCTCTACCGACGTGGCAGTGATAGTTGAGAAACTCGGTGTATCTCAGCCGCCTCAGGTAAGCCTTACTCTCACGGTAGACAAGACGTCCGTGTTACCTGCAGATGTCGTGACCTACACGCTCACCTATACGAACAAAGGAAGCGGGGATGCGGCCAATGTCGTCATCTCGCTGCCGATCCCCGCCAACACGGTCTATGTGAGCGGCAGTGCCACCGGAGGAGGGGCGTACGATTCATCCGCTAACTGCGTCAGGTGGACACTGCCTACTCTGTCTCCGGGCGCTGCCGGTCAGTGCACTGCCAGGGTGAAAGTTAACTAGGCGGCTTGAGGTCCTCCTGAGGGATGATGTCTTCTGCTCCGCCGTTGACTGACCGGTAGAGCATGATGAAGGCATCACCGCCGCCCTCGAAGTACTCCAGCTCGAAGGGATACCACTTGCCTCCGTCGAGCTGGATCGGCACTGTCGGATCGGGCAGCCATGCGCCTTCGGTGTGGTCGTTCCAGTTGGCGGTGTCGTTCGGAATCACCCAAACCCACTGACCGGAGTCATCCTGGATTCTCATGCGAGCGCCATCATCCACGTGTACGCGGAATACGTAAGTTCCGGCCTCCTCGCATTTCACGTATCCGGTCCATCGAGCGCCCCATCCATCGCCGCCCAGCTTCTCGGGATCGGGCGACAGCTTCTCCCAGAAGAAGTTCACATTCGGATCGGTCCGTGACAGCATGAGGTCGTCGAACACGACGACATTCCTATCCCTTGTTGTGCTGAAGTATTCGCCCAGTAGGCCTCCCGACGGCCCGGATACGGTGACGGCTTTCCCTGCGCTCGCCGTGCTCGTTCCATCCGTCACAGTTACATACAAGCCATAGGCCCCGGCATCGGACGGAGTGTTCCAGGTGACTGTGCTCCCGGACCCGGAAAACGTACCGTGTTTAGTCTTCCAGGTGTAAGTCAGCGGATTCCCACCCGGGTTTTCCACAAGTGCCGTCACACTCGCAGTCGCCGATGGCTGAGCGGGATTAGGAGTGACCGTGATGTCGGTCACTCGAATCTGGCCGATCGGTTCCACGTCGTGGCCGGTTACCTGGACCTGCCAGGTTACGGAGGTGCTCAACTCTCCGTCGCTGATGGTCGCTCGCAGGGTGCAGGTGTCGTCATAGCTAGGTGGAGTGAACGTAGCAGTGGCGGTTGTTCCTGCAGCCACCGTCGCTTCCTCGGGATCCGCATATCCGGCGTCCCAGGTCCAGAAACACGTAAGGCTATCCCCGTCCGAGTCGTCGGCCCTGATGGTGAAATCCATGGTCTGAGCAGTCTTCACATCCAGAGTGACCGAACTCTGACTCGGCGTGACCGCGACGGCTGTCGGAGCGTGGTTGATGGGAATCGGAGTCGGGTCCGACCCACCACCCCCTCCGCCTCCACAGCCTGCGACCACGACGATCAATACGCAAGCAAGGCCAAGCAAGTTTCTACCGCTGACTGGCATTTGTGAGCCCTCCTTATTCTATCAAGCGCGTTGACGGACTAATGCTCCATTACCCTGCGATAAACATTGTAAAACATAAATATGTGGCCTTAGTTGGTTACCCCTCTATGTCCATGCGCTTGCCCGGCATGAACTGGCCCAGGAAGCTGCCGGCATCCCTGGAAGGTTTCTTGTACGGGCATGTTGGAATACCAACCAGTTGCCCGCAGATAAATTTGGTATTTCCTAGTTGACTTATTGACGGAAAGTTGGTATAATGCACGAAAGGGGGGATGTGACATGAGAACCAAACTCCTGTTGCTTGTTTTTTCCGCAGTGCTTGTGATTTCCGCCGCGGCTATCGCGGTAGAGGCGCCTTTCCCGTATACCTTAAGTGCGGGGAAGAACCTGGTTGCAATGCCAGCAGTACCGCTAAATCCAGACCCGGCTGCAGTGTTCGACGGTATTCCTATTGAGGGTGTGCTCATCCGATGGGATGCAGCCACACAAAGCTCACGTGCCTACGATGAGTGGGACCCGGATTACTTCGGGAATGTGCTTATCGGCGAGGGCTACTGGATCACCACGGCGTCGGGAGCTTCATCTTCCTACCAGGGCCTGACCGATACCGACAGCATGGACATCTGGATAAGCCTGCCCAAGGCCGGTCGGAACCTAATCGGCAATCCTTTCTCCTATGAGTATACGTGGGGGGATGCCAAGGTCACCGACGGCAATGAAACCATTTCCCTTGAACAAGCAAGGGACCGTGGCTGGCTGAACTCGGTCGCACTCTGGTGGGACGCTTCGGCTGGAAGCAGCCGTGACGTGGGTCTTACGGATGATTGGTGCTATACCGACGTGCTTTACCCATGGCATGGTTACTGGGTGACGTCCAACATAGACAAGATTGCCCTGATTTTGGAAGCGCCGTAGAATCCGAGGATTGCTCCAACTATTCAGTTTGAAGTTAATCGAGTAGCGTCTGGTCAGGCAGCGTCTCCCCGCCTGACCGGCGCTTCTTCACGTATGGCCGAAAGCCGCCGTTATTGTCATCTCCACACATCCAGGGAAGCACCCCCTGTGTGTCTACCCCTTGAACGCATGCCACGAGTGATACCAAAGTCGTCATCCTCAGAGCAGGCGGCGCATCATTCGGGCTGGGAATGTTGCATGACACCGTGAGTACGCCCGAACTGAAAGGGAGCGTCATCTCACTGGTAGATGTAGACGCCCATGCTCTGGAGACAATCTCGGCTTGCCAATAAGATGAACGACGAATCCGGGGCAGGCCTTAGGATCGAGCATACCACCGACAAGACTCAGGCCCTGCCCGACGCCGAGTTCGTTGTAGGCAAGCTGCCATCAGGTATTGCAGCCCTGTGTCGGATGCAGATCGGGGTGCAGGAACTCGTGGTAGAGGCGGCGGTCAAGGGTGACCGGAAAATCGCTCTTCAAGCGCTGCTTGCCGACCCCGTGATCCCAAGCTTTGACGCCGCCGATAAGATCCTCGGCGAACTCCTTGCCTTGGAAGCCGACTACCTGCCCCAGTTCAAGTGACCATCTCACGCATCACGATTCAGCGTGTTGGTCAAGCTGGTAAAAGTATCAGTTTTTGGCTGGCAGCTAACCTCCTTGAGAATAGCGTACATTGGCACGGATTACTTCTATATTGACGACGGATCGGCTCTTCAGGGCGACGGCGGCCGGATAGGCGTCGAGGTCTATTGCCCTGGGCTCACCAAGCCCACATCCGGCAAGACCGGCGCAATCGTGAGGGGCATCTGCACCATCGAGATGGAAGACTTCACCCCTCGACCTTGCCTCCGTCCCCACAAGTAAGCCGACCTGTTGTATTACTGATCGGTCTTCTCTCCCTTTCCCCCATTCCGCATTCCGCACTCTGCACTCCGTACTTGATCCACAATCAAGTGCCCTATTGACGTAGCATTACTGAGGTGATATAGTTCAAACGAACGGCTCAATAGTAGTAGTCTAGGTGGCTACTTAGTAGCTTACGGAGGCGACGACATGGCAGGCGGTAGCAGTGATCAATCAGCAGGCGCCAAGCGCACCATGCCAAAATGGGAGCAGGACGGGCGCGACCGACTTAAGGCGGCCATCAGAAAGTACGCTAAGTCGCTAGCCGATCTGGGAGCAAGGGATGCTAACGAGGCAGATACGAGGTTGTTCGTCACAGACTTTCTTTGCGATGCTTTTGGGTTTGACAAGTACACTGACCTTTCCACTGAGTACAGGGTCAAAGGCGAATACGTGGATTACGGCGTGCGGCTGGACAATGATATGGTCGCCTTCATAGAAGTCAAGCGCATGAATACCAAGCTTGGTCCTAAGCACTTGCGCCAGGTTCAGAGTTATGCGGTAAACGAGGGTGTGGAATGGATCATTCTCACCAATGGCGCAGCGTGGCAAATATATCATCTGAGCGGTGGCCTCCCCATCATTACAGACCTTGCCTTTGAAGTGGACTTGCTTGGTGATAGCACTCCTGGCCAGAAAGTGGACTTGCTTTTCTACCTCACTCGCGAAGCGTTGAAGAAAGGCAAGATCGGAGAGATGTGGCAAGCTAAGCGGGCCACCGCTCCCAATTCGCTGGCGGCAGTCCTTCTATCGGAGCCAGTCCTCCAGACGGTTCGGCGGGAGCTGAGGAAAACGACCGGCTACAACGTAGATATCTCGGAGATATCCCGACTTGTTAAGGATACCTGCCTCAGGCAGGAGTGTTTCGACAGATAATGCCTACCTACCGACAGATCCAGCAGCATGTGCGGGAAACACACGGTTTTACGCCAAAGACCTGCTGGATTGCCCACTGCAAGGAGATTCTTGGGGTCCCGCGAAGCAACGCTCCCAACCGTCGCGGGACAGGACGTCTTCATCCTTGCCCCGAGGATAAGATAGCAGCCATCAGAGAAGCATTTCAGCATTTTGGCGTGAGGTAACAGAGTAAGGGAAACCGAACCCGACACCTCTCGCTCCCTCTTCTGTTCTCCATGCCGTGTTTTCAGCAACTCCCTTGCCAAACGCTCGCCTGATAGTGTAATCTATTCCGGTTGGGAAAGAACACTACGGAGGTTGAATCAATGCAAGGACTCAAGGCGATCCTTTTGATATGTGATGGAATGGGTGACCGCCCCGTTCCGGAGCTTGGCGCGCGGACCCCCCTCGAGGCGGCGAATAACATAAACATGAATACTCTCGCCCTTCAGGGCGAGTGCGGAATCATGGATCCTATCGCTCCGGGGATCAGGCCGGGAAGCGACACGTCGCATCTATCCATACTCGGCTATGACCCGTACAAAGCTTACACCGGCCGAGGTCCGTTCGAGGCGGCGGGCATCGGCATGGACGTTCGCAAGGGAGACATCGCCCTTCGATGCAACTTCTCGACCGTTGACGAAAGCATGGTGATCGTTGACCGACGGGCGGGCAGAATCGAGAAAGGCACGGATCAACTCGCCGCTCTTGTGAACGGCATGCAGATCGAGGACGTCACCGCCTTCTTCAAGGAGTCGGTCGCCCATCGAGGCGCGCTCGTGCTCCGCGGGCCCGGCTTGGGAGCCGCCGTCACCGACGCCGATCCCCACGAAGTCGGCGCGAAGGTCCACGAGTCCAAGCCCATCGATCCCAACGACCAGGCGAGCGCGAAGACCGCCAGGATCGTGAATGAGTTCGTCCGCCGCTCATACCAATTGCTGAAGGATCACCCGGTCAATAAGCAGCGTGAGGCCGAGGGGAAAGCTCTGGCGAACATAATCCTTCCTCGAGGAGCAGGCGTCGCCCCGCATGTCGAGAGCTTCGAGGAAAAGTACCATCTGAAGGGAGCGGCGGTTGTCGAAACCGGCCTCATTGGCGGGATTGCGGTCTATTTGGGCATGGACATAGTCGAAGCTTCCGGGGCGACCGGCGGCCTGGATTCCGATCTGATGTCCATGGGGCGCTCGGTCCTCAAGGCGCTCGAGAATCACAGCTTTGTCCTTTGCAATCTCAAAGGCCCTGATGTCGCCGGCCACGATGGCCAGGCCAAGGCGAAGGTTGAGGTCATCGAGCGCATTGATGCGGTCGTCGGCATGCTTATGCAGGAAGTTGATCCCCTCACGTACATCGTGCTCACCGCCGACCACTCCACGCCGATCTCGGTCATGGACCATTCGGGGGACCCTGTGCCGATTGCCATCTGGGGACCGGATGTTCGCGTGGACTCCATTCAGGCCTATGACGAGCGCTCGGTAATCGGCGGCGGGCTGGTGCGCATCAAGGGGACGGACGTCATGCCCACGCTTACCAACCTCCTCGGCACCCAGGAGAAGTTCGGGGCCTAAAGGGAAAGGTTGTCGGTTATGGGTTATAGGTTCTGGGGTGCCTGTAACCAAAAACCTAAAACCCGGTTCTTCTCAGTTCCTTGGGCACTGAGGCATCGAGGTTGCGTCCTACCTCGCCCTCGATCGCTATTCCCATCCCTTCGAGGGCGAGCATGAGGGCGCCCACGACCGGTTCGTATCTCGGCGTGATGACCTTCGCATTCGGTGCGACCGGCCGCACCAGTTCCTTGACCGTGTCAATCATCAGCGTCCCCTGACCCTTGAAGACGCTCCCCGCCAGGACGACTTCGAACTCGTCGTTTTCAAGGCCTAGTCGCCGAATTAGGGCATTCGCCGAGATCCCTGCCTCTTCGCCGTACTTGCGGATGATCCCGCTCGCGGCCTCATCTCCGGCGCACGCCGCTTCGAATACCTTCGGGCAGAGGCTGTATATCTTCTTCCATGACTCCCGATTGTAGTAGAGTATCCTGGCGAGGCGTTCCATATCCTCCGCCTCCCAGTGATCCAGGGCGATCTGCATGAGGGCCGTCGGCTTGCCTCTGCCGTCATAGGCGCGCATGGCATGAAAGAGCGCGTCACGGGCGATTGACCCGCCACCGCCGATGTCGCCGAAGATGTAGCCCTCGCCGAAGAACCGAACTTCCTGCCCATCCTTGCCGATGCCGACTCCGTTGAAACCGCTGCCCATCGCAATGCAGACTCCATACGGCTTCGTGATCCCGCCTCTCAACCCGGCGATCGAGTCATTCTTGATGATGAATTGCCTGGCGACTCCCAGTTCGGACATGGCCTTCGTCAGCATCTCCCAATCCTCGGGATAGAAATCCGCACCCGCAAGGGCAAAGCAGCCGAATTCCACGTCATCCGTCGAGGCGCCGTTCAGGGATTCCTCGACCGCCGCCAGGATGCTCTCCTTCGCGCGGTCAATGCCGATGGTCTCGAAGCTGCCGGCTCCCGCTTTCCCAAAGCCGGTGATCGTCCCATCAATTGTTGCGGCGAGGCAAAAGGTCTTGCTCGCCCCGCCGTCTACACCGATTACATATCTCATCTGTGCCATCTGCGGCTTTTCCCTATCATCTATCTTCTAGCGTCTTAATCCCTTGAATTGCGGCAGGTAATCCGCGTTGGCTTCCAGTATCCGATCCAGCAATCCCTTCGCCACCGTAAACGACGGAACAAGCGGATGGGCGACCAGCGCCTGGAGTGCAAGTTTCCTTGAGCCCTCGACTCCGGCCTTCACCGTAAGCTCCTCGTAGGACTTCACCGCCTGCAGGAGACCGCGGATCTCGAGGGGAACGTCCCCGATCGTCAACGGATGCGGGCCGGTGCCGTCAATCATGCAGTTGACCTCGATTGCGCAATCTGCCGGCAGGCAGGAGATGGTGCCGTTATTCTTGGTATTCACTATGTGAAGCTCGCGTGCATTACGGCAGATCGCGCTCGCGAGCGAAACCGCCGCCGCCGAGTAGTGCGCCCCGCCCCGCTTCTCGAGCTCCTTCGGCTTACGTTTCAGGTTCGGGTTCTGGTACTTCTTCAGGAGCTTGGCCTCGACCTCCGATACGATCTCTCCCCGGCTCTTCTCGGCCTTTTTCTGCGCTTCCAACACGGCATCCCGGGCGTAATAGTAATGTAGATAGCCGTTCGGGATCATGCCGTTGATCTTCATCCACTCGGCGTCTTCCTTCGCACGGCCCTTCAGCGAGAGCCTCACTGCCTGCTTAGTCACGTCCTCGCCCCGCCTGCAGACCTTCGTTATCCAGCTAAGGTGATTGAGGCCGACGTAGGTGAGGAGCAGGTCCTGCGGCTGACACTCCAGCTTGGTCGCCAGGCTTTTGGTCATGCCGATGGGAACG
>Ga0307379_10001079_pt1 | contig 43770 bp, 36 predicted proteins | sample UN2MG_FD_202237 | JGI IMG/M metagenome (GOLD analysis project Ga0307379, IMG submission 202237) | Soil microbial communities from Risofladan, Vaasa, Finland - UN-2 | ecosystem: Environmental > Terrestrial > Soil > Coastal area > Acid sulfate soil | place: Finland: Risofladan, Vaasa | collected...
TATCTCTGTGCGCGATCTTCTTCGCGCGTTTATCAATGTTATGGGCATGGAAGACCCTGGAACATTAATGTGCATCATTGTGGAAGAAAAGCTCGGCCAGATGAAAAAAATTGTCGATGCAATAACTGAAGAACATATTTCTTTTGGAAGTATTATGGTGGCAAGATGCTGGGATGAAGAAAAACGGGCGGTTTTTCCATATCTATTGACTCAAAATATAAACCCTTTAAAGAAAAAATTTAAAAACATGGGCTATGAAGTACTCGACCCGATGAAATGGTATATTGATCAGCTGCCGAAAAACGACTGAATCATGCAGTTTTTATGTAAAAACCAACTTTAATTAAAGTTGGTTTTGCTGAAGGAGTTCCAAAGGTTAAAATGCTTATAAAATGCTGGGGGTCGAGAGGTTCCATTCCTGTTTCAGGTAAAGAATATCTCAAATATGGCGGTGACACCGCATGTATAGAAATCAGGGCAAAAAGTAATGATATCATAATTATTGATGCCGGAACAGGGATTCGAAGGCTCGGCAATAAATTGATGGAAGAGAATATTTCTACCTATAACATCATCTTTACCCATGCCCATTGGGATCACGTAATGGGACTTCCGTTTTTCAAACCTTTATATTCTAATAGCGCCACGCTGCGTATGCACAAATGTCCCTTTCACGGTAATTTCGTAGAAAATATACTTACCAAGCTAATGTCTCCTCCTAATTTTCCTGTAAAATTCTCCAATTTAAAGGCAAATATATATTACGAAAAAGCATGCTCTAAAGAATTTAAGATCGGATCAGTATCAATAATCCCTATCCGTATCAGCCACCCCAACGGCGGCAGTGGATATAAATTCATTGAAAACAATAAAACTTTTGTTTTCCTGACAGACAATGAACTTGGTTTTGTCCATCCAGGAGGTCTTTCATATAAAGACTATATGGGATTTTCTTCGGGGGCTCATCTGCTTATTCATGACGCCGAATACACGCCTGACGATTATAAAAACTGTATAGGATGGGGTCATTCTGAATATACTCGTGTGCTGGATCTGGCCTTTGAAGCCGGAGTAAAAAAATTGGGTCTATTCCATTTAAACCAGGAAAGAACAGACAGGGAGATGGATGATATTGTCAAAAAATGCAAAACCATCATAGCTCAAAAAGGAGAAAACCTTGAATGCTTTGGTGTTGGCAGCGATATGACCTTTGAACTATAAAACGTCTCGGAATTTCTACAACTTATTGAAATTCCTGTGACTTTAGTCGAGTAGTTAAATAGTCAAGTCGTCGAGTTGTAAGGATCCTTCAACTACTCGACAAATCAACCACTCGACCAACTGTGAGCAAAGCGAACTAAGTTTTGTTTTTAAGCTTTTTATACAGGTAGCTTTGCTTAACCCCTATTGATTCGGCTGTTTTTGCAACATTATTATCGTATTGCAAAAGTTTTTTTTGGATAAATGCTTTTTCAAAGGCTGTTTTTGCGTCCTTTAAGCAATCGATTCTAAATAACTGCGATCCAACAAGCCCCAAACCTTCCCCAATGTTTGAATTATATGGCGCAGGTATATCGGAAACATCAATTATATCGTTTTCCGTCATGATAGCCATCCGCTCCACAAGATTCTTCAGTTCTCTGACATTTCCCGGCCATGAATAAGAACATAAGATGTCGAGCGCTTTCTTGGTTATCTTCTTTCTTTTGCTGTGATTTTGTTTTATGCTTTCATCTAAAAAGGTTTCAACAAGAAGCGGAATATCCTCGCGACGATTCTTAAGGCTTGGGACTTCGACAGGTATTACATTCAACCGAAAGTAAAGATCCTCTCTAAAGCTTCCCTTTTCAATCTCCTTTTCAAGATCTTTGTTGCTGGCAGCAATTACCCTGGCATTGAAACTTAATGTTCTGCTTCCTCCGACACGCTGGAATTTTTGTTCCTGCAAAACTCGAAGAATTTTGGCCTGAGTCTTTAAACTCATATCCCCTACTTCATCAAGGAAAATCGTTCCATTGCTTGCCAGCTCAAATTTGCCTCTTTTCTTGCTGGTCGCTTCAGTAAACACCCCTTTCTCGTGGCCAAACAGCTCGCTTTCAATCAGTTCTTCCGGAATTGCGGCGCAACTGACATCAACAAAGGGTTGATCCGCTCTTGGGCTTAACTGGTGAATTGTACGCGCGACAAGCTCCTTGCCTGTGCCGTTTTCTCCTGTGATAAGGATCCATGCATCTGTAGGGGCTGCAATCGCTATCTGCTTTTTCAGAGCCACGGTTGGAGCGCTGTCTCCGTTTATAGAGTGCTTTTCTATTGTCTTTTTCCGAAGATATCTATTTTCCTCTTCAAGCCTCCTGAAGTTTAGCGCATTATTAATCGCAACAATCACCTTGTCAATCGAAAGCGGTTTTTCAATTAAATCAAACGCTCCGAGCTTTGTAGCCTTAACAGCGGTCTCTATTGTCCCGTGCCCTGATATTATTATTACCTGGATAAAGGCATTATTTTTTTTTATCTCCTTTAATGTCTCAATTCCGTCGATACCCGGCATCCATATATCAAGCAAAACAAGATCCGGCGACTCGCTATCGATAATCTTTAATGCTTCATAACCATTGGTGGCTGTTATAACCTCAAAACCTTCATCATAAAGCAGGCCGCTTAAGGACTGGAGTATGGATGGTTCATCGTCAACAATCAGAACAGATGGAAACATATGCTCTCCCTTGGTTCATGGTTCAAAGGTTCATGGTTCAAAGTTTACTGAAAATCTGCAGCCGCCGATTCGTTAGCTCTGAACTTTGCCTGCGACTTTGTGTTGAAGAAACTAATTCAGGATATAGCAGGTTCGTTCATGCGTAAGATTGCGGAATCATTCGATTGGGAACAAACAAAAAATTTATTCATTCCATAAAGCTCAACGAAAGAAAGCAACCCTGACCCCCTGAACCCCTGAACGGTTATTATTACACAGGCAGTTCTATTACAAGTTTGGCTCCCTGAGGCTGGTTATTCTGCACCTGTATCATGCCGTTATGATCAGCAACAATCGTGCTGACAATTGTCAGGCCTAATCCCATGCCTGTCTTTTTTGTCGAAAAATAGGGTTCAAAAAGACGTGTCTTGTCTTCATCAGAAATGCCCGGGCCATTATCGGCAACCTCTATCCGAACAATCTTTAAGATAGGATCATTGGTTAATGTAATCGAAATTTTACCATTTGTCTTAATCGAAGCAATTGCATTATCAACAAGATTAATCATAGCCTGCTTAATCTGCCTGCGATCAATATTTAAAGGCGGAATATCCTCTGTTGCGCTGATTTTGAAATCTATATCTTGACGCCCTTCTTTATATAGTGCCACGGTCTCTTCAATAATTGGCTGCAGAGCGCAAAGCTCTGGATTTGCCGCCGGAAATCTTGCAAACGCGGAAAACTCATTTACCAGGTCCCTAATCAAATCCACATGATCAATTATCATCTGAATACATTCCTCAAAAACCGGTTCATTTATCTGTTTTGAATATCTTCTTTTTAGGCGCTGAGCCGAAAGAGAGACCGGAGTTAAAGGGTTTTTGACTTCATGGGCAATCCTGCGCGCAACTTCGCGCCATGCAGCAATGCGCTGGGCCTTTTCCAGCTCCGTAAGGTCATCAAAGACCATTACTATGCCCATATGGTTTCCCGCATCGTCTTTAAGCGCATTAACATGCATCATAAAACTACGCTGCCCTCCTTCTATTGTTAATTTAAGCGGAAGGGTAACATGATCCTCACGGGAGCTGGTCAGATTATCAATTATTTCTTCTGCAAGGTTCAGATGCTGCCCTTTAAGCAGATTTTTATAGTTTTTATTCAGCATATCCTTTGGCATAAGATTGAGCATCTTTTCAGCAGACTTGTTTATTGTTGATACAAGCCCGCTTGGGCCAAGAGTTATTACGCCGGCAGAAACATTCTTTAATACTATTTCCATATACCGCCGTCTTTTTTCTATCTCAACATTTTGTTCGCGAAGCATACCCGCGGAAAGCTCTAATTGTTCTCTGCTGATCCGCAAATCTTTTGTCATCTTATTAAATGAATCAACAAGAGTGCCGATTTCAGTATCAGCAACAGGGCCGATGCTGAATCCCAAATCTCCTTCCGCAACCCTTCGTGTCCCCTCGGCAAGCTCCATGATCGGTATTGTGATAGATTTCGCCAGATAAAACCCAAACCATATCGCGCAAAAAACAACAAGCAGCGCTACTATTGAAAGGGTTATATAATAGGTTGTCTGGATCGGTTTCTTAAGAAGTATTATCTGTTGATATTCCTCAAAAGCTCTTGATATGGATGCCATTTTTTCAGAAAGATCAGGGGCAAGCAATACCGACAATACAACAAAGCCTTCGGCATCTGTGTAATTTGTGCCAAAAGGAATAGTTCCGATCGTTCTTATCAGCTCCCCTTCCGGAATTTTTTCAAAAACCGACCTTACCCCTTTTGGCCCTATATCCTTTTGAAAATTATCAGCAGAAACAACGCTAAAAGGCTTGTCTTCCATCTCCCTGACAAGGGCAAATGTTAGACGGTTTGCATTCAAGCTATAAATTTCAACGGCATCAACATTAAATGCCCGATGAACAACCTGTACATAGTGGGAAAGAGCTTTCCTGTTTTGTTCAGTCAGAAGTTTTTTGGTGTTTATCTGGTAGGCAATTCTTTCCAGATAAAACCGGTTATTTTCTTCTGCATGATCATACAAGCGCCTTCCTACAACCAATGAGTTTTCAAGAGCCTGCTCTACAGGAACATTAAACCAAAATTCAATGCTGGTTGTAATAAAGCTGATTGAAAAGAAAAAAAGGACAATCGTAGGCAAAAGAGTAAGGGCAATAAAGGCGGTCACAAGTCTCGTGCGAAGCTTTGCCCCCATCACCTTGCGCTTTCTATCATAGAGCAACTTTACCAGATTTCTAAACACAAGAAATATCAATAAGATAAGCAGCAGCAAATTGATGTTGATTAATATAAACATCAATATTGTGTTGGAAATCGGAATCCCTGCCCCAAAATGTATTACCTTGTGCTCAGCAAAGGTCATGAGGGTAATGGCAAAGACAACTATGACAATCAGAACGCCTTCACGTTTCCGCCTTTTGCGTTCCTCTTCTAAGATATGAGGTTTTGAACTTTTAAATATATTGTTGCTCATAATAGGTGCGGAAAGATTCCGGCTTTCAGTAGATAAAATCTATTGCATACCAGTCTGTTTTAACGTCCCATAAAGAAACAAAGAACAGGACATAATGCAGATAAAAGGGAAGAGTTAGTTTGCCGAGCTCTGCCTTGGCTCTTATTTGATACTGGCTGCCTTTCTGCAGACTGCCAAGCGGAATAATTTTTAAGCCGTTAATTTCGGTCATCAGGTTTTTGGCCTCTTCAAAAGATTGTGCAACAGACGGCTTATCCTTTTCCCATGACCGTGTAACAACAAATTCCTTCTTCAGATTATTGTATTTAATTGTATGGATTATTTTTATATCAGCCATCTTACTGTCAAACCACATATTACGGGCCCGGTACAGGGTAATATAGAAGGAAAATGTTGCCGGCACCCCTTTTAGAACAGCTTTTTTTATCTTATCATTAAAAGCATCTTCAACATTAAGAAAAATCAGAAGATCATCGCGTGTGTTGGTGACAATTATATTGGTCAGCCTTGCCTCAGAGGCAAAAACTGCATTTTGCATGACCAGTAATATGCAAAGAAATATGATACTAATTTTGCGGCAAATCAATGATAACATAATATATAATATGAGTTTTGTGCCTCATTTGGGCATTTCAACAACATCCTGTATTATACTGGTTTCCCATGATTCTTTTTGGGCAAAGAATTTTTTCAAGAATGCATGATTAAAAAAATGGCCTGATTTACTCACCTTAATATGGCCTAAAACCGGCATGCCGAGGAGGGCAAAATCGCCTATGCAGTCAAGGAGTTTATGTCGCACAAACTCATCCTTATACCGTAAACCATCTTTGTTAAGTATGTTTTCCTTATCTATTACAACAACATTATCCAGCGAACAGCCGCGTGCAAGCCCAAAACTTTTCATTTCTTCATATTCATGCAAAAAACCAAAAGTTCTGGCTCTGCATATTTCGTGCTCAAATACTTCTTCGCAAAGTTCTATGGTATAAGATTGTTTTTTAACCAGAGGATGATCATAATCTATATCGCAGGTTATTTTAAATGAAGATTCAGGATATATGCCGACAAATTTCCCGTTTTCTTTCAACTCAATCGGCTCTTTTACCACAAAAAAACAGCGTTGACCGGCTTGCTCCTTTATGCCTGCCGCCATTATTGATGAGGTAAATACTTCGGCGCTGCCGTCCATTATCGGCATCTCGTAGCCGTCAATTTCAACCAGGGCATTATCAATTGATAAACCCGCAAAAGTCGCCATAAGATGCTCTATGGTTGAAACAATAAATCCATTATATCCTATTACGGTTGCAAGGCTTGTATCCACAACCATAGTAAAATGTGCGGATATGCTCGGACTGTCTGGAAGGTCTATTCTTTTGAATTTGATGCCATGATTTATTGGCGCGGGTTTGATTGTCAGATTAACCTTTTTGCCCGAATGAATGCCTACGCCGGAGCAGTTGATCAATCCGGCAACGGTTCTTTGCTTGAAATGCATATAATTCAGACCTCGTTAAAATCTATTTTTATATAAGCTCCAAGCCCTTTATTCACAATGAATTGGAGAAAAAATTGGACAGTTTGTCGGTCTGGGTTTTAAGGTTCACAGTTCCATGTTCAGACCCGCCCTGGTGCGACTTGTTAGGAATACGGCATTAACAGTATAATACCTCGAATGAGAAGGTATAGACCTCTGAACCTTTTTACATACTTATCAAATAAACACAATGCCAAATTATTTAATATCCGCATGATAAGCCTGAAGAGATTTTATCCTGGTTTTTCCCGCTCTTCGCGCAGCAATTCCCTTGGCAGCTGCCAGCGCTGCGGCAGTAGTAGTAATATTTAAAATCTTATACTCGATCGCCGCCTTTCGGATATATGAATCATCATCCTTGCTTTCCTTTCCACTTGGCGTGTTGATAATCAGTTGGATCTCTCCATTTTTGACGGCATCTACAATGTCCGGCCTGCCATATCCCAGTTTACGGATAGTTTCCGATTCAAGGCCATGTTCTTGCAAAAAGTCATGTGTTCCCTTTGTAGCCAGGATCTTGAACCCTAAATTACCAAACAACCTGGCCGGTTCCAGAACGCCCGGCTTGTCTTTATCAGCAACGGTAATAAGAACGGTTCCGTCAATCGGCAGTGATAGTTGGGTTGCTTTCTGAGCTTTAAAATAAGCGAGGCCAAATGAATCCGCCAGCCCCAAAACTTCTCCGGTAGACCGCATTTCCGGCCCCAGAAGGGGATCGACTTCAGGAAACATTTTAAACGGGAGCACAGCCTCCTTAACTCCGAAATAAGGGATATGTTTTGGTTTTAGATTGAGATCAGAGATTTTTTTGCCCATAACCACCTGGGTAGCAAGCCGTACCATAGAGATGTTACAAACTTTGGAAACAATCGGCACGGTGCGCGAAGCCCTGGGATTGGCCTCTAGAATATAAACAGTGTCGTTTGCGATAGCATACTGAATATTCATAAGCCCGACCACTTTGAGTTCGATGGCAATCTTTTTTGTGTATTCGTAAATGGTCTCCATGTGTTTCAAGGGAATGCTCACCGGAGGAATTACGCACGCGGAATCTCCGGAATGCACACCTGCCAGTTCAATGTGCTCCATAACCGTGGGAACAAAGGCATCGGTTCCGTCGGCAATCGCATCTGCTTCAACTTCAATGGCATTTTCCAGGAATTTGTCGATCAGTATGGGGCGCTCCGGTGAAACATCTATGGCTGCCGACATATAATGTAAAAGCATTTCCTCATCATAAACAACTTCCATGGCGCGTCCGCCAAGAACGTAAGATGGCCTGACCATTAATGGATATCCGATTCTTTCGGCTATTTCAAGAGCCTTTTCCGTGGTACTGGCCATGCCGGATTTGGGTTGTGGAATCCCCATCTCGTACATAATCTTACAAAACCGGTCCCGATCCTCTGCCAGATCTATTGTTTCAGGAGAAGTCCCTAAAATTTTGACTCCTGCTTTTTCCAGATCTCTGGCAATATTCAGGGGTGTTTGTCCACCGAACTGAATAATAACCCCTTCTGGTTTTTCCTTCTCATAAATACTTAAAACATCTTCAACGGTAAGCGGTTCAAAATAAAGCTTGTCCGAAGTATCGTAATCTGTAGAGACGGTCTCAGGATTGCAATTAACCATTATCGATTCATACCCTGCATCACGGATGGCAAATGCAGCATGCACGCAGCAGTAGTCGAACTCAATTCCCTGACCTATACGATTGGGGCCTCCGCCAAGCACCATAATTTTTTTGCGATCGCTTACCTTGATTTTGCATGGCGCATTATAGGTGGAATAGTAATAGGCGGCGTTTTCAACACCGCTGACCGGCACAGGTTCCCAGGCTTCGATAATGCCAAGCAAAATACGCTTTTCCCTGATATCCTTTTCTGAAATCCTGAGAAGAAGGGAAAGATACCTGTCTGCAAATCCATCCTTTTTCGCACGGATTAGCAGATCATCCGGAAGCATCTTTCCGTTGTATATTAGAATCTCTTCTTCAATATCCACCAGTTCCTTCATCTGTTTAATAAACCAGGGTTTAATATGTGTAAGTTCGTAAAGATCCTGGATGTCGGCTCCCTTGCGCAGAGCCTCGTACATAATAAACTGGCGTTCGCTTGTAGGAATAACCAGCATATTCATTAATTCAGTTAGAGACTTTTTATTAAAGTCTCTGGCAAAACCAAGACCATAGCGGTTTATCTCAAGGGATCGGATTGCTTTTTGAAACGCCTCCTTGTAGTTTTTGCCGATGCTCATGACTTCGCCGACAGCACGCATCTGGGTTCCAAGCTTATCCTCAACCCCCTTGAATTTTTCAAAGGCCCATCTGGCAAATTTTACTACCACATAATCACCGGAAGGTGTGTATTTCTCAAGGGTACCGTCACGCCAGTAGGGGATTTCATCCAGAGTCAGACCACAGGCAAGCATGGCGGAAATAAAGGCGATCGGAAAACCGGTTGCCTTGGACGCCAGGGCCGACGACCTGGAAGTTCTCGGGTTAATCTCGATAACAACAACCTTGTCTGTCTTAGGATCATGTGCAAATTGAATATTTGTGCCGCCGACAACTTCGATTGCCTCGACAATATCATAAGAATATTTTTCAAGACGCTTTTGCAGCTTGGGATCAATAGTCATCATCGGCGCCGTACAAAAAGAATCGCCGGTGTGAACGCCCATGGCATCGACATTTTCAATAAAGCAAACAGTAACCATCTGATTTTTAGCGTCCCGTACCACTTCCAGTTCAAGCTCTTCCCATCCCAGGACCGACTCTTCAACCAGAATCTGGTTTACGAGGCTTTCAGAGAGACCGCGTTTAGCAATAGTGCGAAGTTCTTCAACATTATACACCAGACCGCCGCCGGTGCCGCCCATTGTATAGGCCGGACGGATCACAACAGGGTAACCCAATTCTGCTGCGACTTTTTCAGCATCTTCAACTTTGTGTACCGTTTGGCTCTTTGGCATTTCAATGCCAAGCCTCTCCATGGTTTCCTTGAAGGCTGTGCGATCTTCTCCCCGCTTAATGGCATCGATATTTACACCGATAACCTTTACGCCGTATTCATCCAGCACACCTGACTGCGCGAGTTCGGATGATAAATTAAGGCCCGACTGACCTCCTAAATTCGGCAGCAAGGCATCAGGTCGTTCTGTTTTGATAATGTCTGTTAATACTTTAAGGTTAAGAGGTTCGATATATGTAATATCAGCCGTACCCGGGTCTGTCATGATTGTTGCAGGATTCGAGTTCACCAGAACGATTTCATAACCAAGAGAACGCAGAGCTTTGCAGGCCTGGGTGCCGGAATAATCGAATTCACATGCCTGGCCAATGATGATAGGGCCTGAACCGATTATAAGTATTTTTTTCACATCGTCGCGTTTTGGCATTAACAACTCCTTTGTGTCTTTGTGCCTTGGTGGCTATCTGAACAGTTGTTCCTATTTAAAATAACTGGATCCATCCCAGCAGTGGGTGCATAATTTATTTTTTGGCAGACCAACAGCCTTCACAAGGTCTTCCAGTTTTTGAAATTTTAATGATGTAAGCTTTAATCTTTTTCTTATTTTATCTATCATTGCCAGATTTCTTTCTGATCCTGCAGTGGCATATTCATCCAGAAATTTATCATCACTTCCTTCAAGTTCTCTAATTGCTTTTCGACCAGCAAGATTAAGTGTTGATCGCGATGTTGAAAAATTGAGAAAGTCGCAGGGATAAATTAAAACAGGGCAGGCAGGGCGCATGTGGACCTCCAGCGCGCCATAATCGAATAATACTTGAACATTATCCTGCAACTGGGTGCCTCTTACAATTGAATCTTCACAAAAAAGAATCTTCTTACCCTCTATAATAGATTTAACGGGAATCAGTTTCATTTTTGCAACAATATCTCTTCTGCCTTGACTTTGCGGCATAAAGCTTCTGGGCCAGGTTGGTGTGTATTTAACAAATGGCCGTTTATACGGGATTTTTTTTTCATTTGCATAGCCAATTGCATGGGCGATTCCAGAGTCCGGCACCCCTGCGACAAAATCTACTTTTGTTTTGTCATTTTTTGCAAGGGAGTGTCCACACCTGTACCTGACCGACTCCACATTGATTTCTTCGTAATCAGATGCTGGATAACCGTAATAGACCCAAAGAAAAGTGCATATTTGCATTTTGCTTTCAGGCTTTTTTCTCTGCTCATATCCATCCGGCGTCAGAAAGACGATTTCACCCGGCCCAAGATGTTTTTCAATATTATATCCAAGGTTGGGAAATGCGCATGTTTCTGAGGATGCTGCATAGGCGCCTTCTTTCTTTCCAATGGCAACAGGTGTTCTCCCTAATCTGTCCCTTACGGCAAAAATTCCGTTTTCTGTAAGCAAAAGCATTGAACATGAACCTTGAATAAGTTGTTGAGCATTTTCAATTCCCTCTTCAAAGGATCCTTTTTCACAAATTAACATTGCCGCCAGTTCCGTCGGGTTTGTAACGCCGCCGCTGATCTCGGAAAAATGCATTTTTTTTGCAAATTCTTTCCTGACCAGCTCCTCAATATTGTTGATTTTCCCAACTGTAACAATTGCGAATGTTCCCAAATGGGAGCCGATAATAAGCGGCTGAGAATCGTTGTCACTGATAACTCCGATACCCTTGTTTCCCTTTAATGCCGGAAGATCAGACTCAAACTTGGACCGGAAATAGTCGTTTTCAATGTTATGGATAGATCTTGTAAATCCTTTAGAATTTTTAACAGCCATGCCACCTCGTTTTGTGCCGAGATGAGAATGATAATCGGTTCCGTAAAACAGATCCTCGACACAATCTTCTTTTGAAACACTTCCAAATAAACCACCCATGACGGACAACTCCTTTTTCTGCCTGTTCAGATCGCAGCTTTGTTTAATTCATTCCAAAACCGTTTGCGGTGATCTTTCACTCCAAGTATGCACTAACTCATGAAGGATAGTATAGTCAATCAATTCATCGGGCAATCGAATCAGATTGACATTCAGGTTTATGTTGTTTTTCCCGGAACAACTGCCTCATCTGGTTTTTTGTACTTTGGTAAATCATCAAGACCGCTTACCATGCATTTCCCTGTCTCTGCCAGTTTGATGCTGATGTGTTTTGTCCTGCTTATACCTGGAGCGGTGCCTGCTAAAAACCGGATTTTTTGTTCAGGCATCAGTTAAGTTGTTTGAGAGTGTTTCTCCACATGATAGATCAGGTAATAGATAGCTCCAGCAGCTTTTTACGAATTGATCTTGTATAGTGATGTATCATATTTTAAAATCATTTCAACGAGAAAAATTGGTGTTATCGGCACTTAAATCTTAGGCCCGTAGCTCAGGGAAAGAGCGCCACCTTCACATTTTATTTTTTTCTGTGTTTTCCAAAGAGTGATAGATAGCGTGAAATCCGCTGGAATAGAAGTAACCTGCAAGGCAGTCAAAAAGAGAAATATCAATATTGCTTCAAAAAGCCTTAACATATCGTTTCTTTTGCTTCGGTGTCTTTTTAAATCTACCAAGCAATACATAATAGCCTGGTTCATTTGTAAAAAGGTTGTGTCGGTAATTATCTGACCCTTTCCTGTTGTGTTGAGCAACATCCATCCAGAAATGCGGTTCCTCTTTTGAACGATTGTAAATATGAAAGCTACGGGAAATGCGCTCGCTATTGCGATTCAATATCCTGCGCACAATCCAGGGTCAAACCACAAATCTTTCCACCGGAGACCGCTTTTTCAATTATTTTGTTCGATGGCGCTGGACTAAAGCATACAGCACTGTAAGCAGCATAATACGAAGAATTTCGATGCTTAAAAGATATGATAAAAAAATTAAAAACAGATCGGGGAAATACAAGGCAGGATTAATAATGGTCAAAAGTAGACTTGGCTCGTTTTCACTCCGTAATAAAAAACGCTATGCCTGTCTGTAATTAATAATAATGCCGTGTGATTTCCCAAAATCCATAATCTTACCTGGATCAAGCCCTCCTGCAAGGTAAAGCTTCCTAAAATCCGGTTTATCAAGAAGATATAAAATAAAGCTAATATGCCCAGAATATCCTGTATAATCTAATTGTTGAAGTTTTTCAACGGTGTTTTTAGCTAAATCAACCGCCTTACGATGCACAGTAGGCCCATGCCCGTCACACTCCCTTAGAGAATAAAGTTGCCGGCAGCTGAAAGGTCTTACATCGTATATCAGGCATGTTTTGTCTTTCTTTAAAAAAGGGCATTGAGCAGTTTGCTGTCTTTCCTTTAGCTTTCTGTTTTTGGTAATCTTTTTTTTAACCTCTTTTTTCAAGGGCTCTGCAAAATCATTTATACGTTTCCTTATAATAAGCCCCTCAAGGGTTATTATATCCACTGACCCAAAATGTATGCAGCAATAAGCGCAGCCTGGTTTACAAATAGCTTTTTCTTTATATTGCAGAGCTTGTGTTTCAAATTCAACATAAAGCTCTATCAATCTTTTTTCTTTTTCTTTAAAATTCATTTAAAGCACTTATGATGAATTCATAAAAAGTCATTTTGCGAACGATATTGAGCAATTTTGGAGAAAGATTTAGGTCGAGCCTGGCGTTAAAAATTGCAAGCTGTTTGAGGGTGTTAGCCCGAGTTCTTGCAATTTAGCCAGGTGAAAGCTGAATCCCAAAATTGGTCATAGAGAGAGCAAAATTAGACTTTTTACGAGTTCATCAATTATAATTAATATTAATCTACAAAAAGCGGCACTATACAAAATTGCCTTACATCTATAAGGCCTTTATCTGTCAGCTTCAGCTCGGGAATAACCGGAAGCGCTAAAAAGGATAATGTCATAAAGGGGTCGTTCAGGCTTGTTCCGAAATCTCGCGCAAATTCAAGCAGTTTGTCCAGCTTTTCTCTCACAGCATAAACAGACTCCTGAGACATCAGCCCTGCAATAGGAAGCGGAAGGGTGGCGCATATTTTATTGTCGCATGAGGCTGCCAAGCCTCCGCCCATTTTAATTACAGCTTCTACTGCCGCTTTCATGTCTTCGTCATTTGTCCCGACAACTATTATGTTGTGAGAGTCGTGTGCAACACTCGAAGACAGGGCTCCGCGCTTTAATCCAAAGCCCCTGACAAAACCTTTTCCGATATTGCCGGAACCTGTGTGTCTTTCTACAACGGCAATTTTTAAAATGTCCCGGGTAATGTCGGAAACAACCTTATTGCCGGACACCACAGCTTCCACAATGCTCTGATTGGTTATTACCTGGTCAGGAACAATATCAATAACCCTTAAACGCTTCGCCTGCGCTGGGATAGAAAAATCAATTTCTTTGTTGCCAACATTCATGGATGGCTGAAAGGCCGCGGGAGCCGGCTTTTTTATTCCCTGTAATATTTTGCCTTCCTGAGCAACCAGGACACCGCCATAATACACCTCTTCAATGCAAGGGCGGTGAATATCGGAAAAAACGACTAAATCGGCGCGTCTTCCCGGGCTGATTGCTCCAACATCGCTTATGCCAAAATAATCGGCAGGATTTATTGTTGCCATCTGTATGGCAACAAGAGGATCTATGCCTGCCTGTATAGCTCTTCGAACCATTGAATCAATATGTCCTTCTTCAAGAATGTCATGCGGATGCCTGTCGTCCGTACACCACATAATACGGCTCGAAAATCTTTCGTTTATCATGGGAATAAGGGATAACAGGTTTTTGGCTGCTGTTCCCTCACGAATCATAATATGCATGCCTGCATCGAGTTTTTCTTTGGCTTCCTTTGCTGTCGTGCATTCATGGTCGCTTGAAATTCCCGCTGCAATATATGCATAAAGATTTTTTCCTGTCAGCCCGGGCGCATGGCCGTCAACAGGTTTTCCGTGTGCTTTTGCCAGTTTGATTTTTTTTAATACTTCGGGGTCTCTATGTATTACGCCGGGATAGTTCATCATTTCAGCCAGAGCAACTATCCTGTCATCGCCCATAAAAGGGGAAAGATCATCTGCGCCAAGCCTGGCTCCGGAGGTTTCCATATCGGTTGCTGGAACACATGAGGGAAGAGTGAAATATATATTCATAGGCTGCTGCATGCTCGATTGCAGCATATAGTTTATTCCGTCCGCGCCAAGCACGTTTGCTATTTCATGCGGATCTGCAATAACCGTTGTTGTGCCAAATGGAATTACGGCCCGTGCAAACTCGGTAATACATGTCATGGAGCTTTCTATATGGAAATGGGCATCAATAAAACCGGGGCTGACAAACCGCTTTTTCATGTCCACCCGCCTTTTTGCGGAATATGAACCAAATCCTATAATATAACCACCTGCTATCGCTATGTTGCCAACAACGATTTCGCCGGAAAAAACATTGATAATCCTGGCGTTGGTTAATAGAATATCCGCCTCTTTCTCTCCTGTCGCCGATTTTATAATTTCATCAAGAGTCATTTGATTTCGCCCCTTATATGAGATTGATGGCTTCGTAAAAAGTACCTTTAGCCTGTCATTTCGAGTGAAACGAGAAATCCTTGTTTCGACGACAGGAGAAATCTTACTACAACCTATTGAAAAGATAAGATTTCTCCCTGCGGTCGAAATGACACCTTCGATAAATTCGACTTTTTACGAGTTCGTCAAGATTGCTTTTCTCATAATAGCGTTTTTTGTAAGTTCATTACAATTTATATAGTTAAAAATCGAAAGTATCAATATCTTGGGTTGATTTTATCAATGTTTTTTGACAATTATAAATAATATATCTAAAGTTTCTCACCTCTTTTATTACGCTGTCTGCATTAGCGCTGATTTGGAGATATTATGAAAAACATAATTAAAGATATCATCAAACCGTATCAGGGCGAAAAAGGAAGTCTTATACCTATCCTCCAGGCTGTTCAGGAAGAAACAGGATTCATATCCGAAAATGCAATATCAACGATCGCCCAAAACCTGAACATGTCTGAACATGAAATATACGGCGTAGTCACATTTTATACACAGTTTCGATATACAAAGCCGGGTGATCACATGGTTAAGGTCTGTCTTGGAACAGCCTGTCATGTCAGAGGCGGCGAGCAGCTGTTGGACAGGACAGAAAACATTCTGAACATTAAGCCGGGTCAAACCACTCTGGATTCTTCTTTCAGTCTCGAACGCGTTGCCTGTATGGGGTGTTGTGCTCTTGCTCCGGTTGTTGTTGTGGACAATAAGATATATCCGAATGTCACTGGTCCAAAGGTTGAAAAAATTATCTCCAAATATAGTTCACCTGATAAAAAGGAGTAAAGATGGATTTTGTTGAAATCAGGGAAAAAGCGGTTGCCAAATGGGAAGCTCTACAATCCAGCGAGACTCCTGTTATATATTTAGGCGCAGCAACATGCGGCCGTGCAGCAGGAATAGAAGAGGTAGCAGAAGAAATCAGAACAACATCAAAGGAGCTCAACCTGAATATCAGCCTGGTGGAAGTCGGCTGCATAGGCCCATGTTTTCTTGAACCTCTTGTCTATATCCAGAAAAACGGATCTCCATCCGTATGTTACGGAAAAATTACTCCCGGAAAAATCAAGAAACTACTGGAGGATTATCTTATAAATAACGACCCAAGACCCGACCTGGCTTTGGGAACATTAGGGGATGGCCGGGTAAGCGGCATACCGGGGCTTTTTGAACATCCCATGCTTCGACATCAAACAAGGCTTGTATTAAGAAACTGCGGCATTATTGATCCGGGACAGATTGATCACTATATCGCAAGGGATGGATATCTTGGTATTAAAAAGGCTCTTGAGATGCGTTCCTCAGAAGTTATTGATATAATAAAGGCTTCCGGCATCAGGGGCCGTGGAGGCGCCGGGTTTCCCACATGGAAAAAATGGGAAATCTGCCACAATGTTCAAAGTGACGACAAGTACCTTATTTGCAATGCTGATGAGGGTGATCCCGGGGCTTTTATGAACCGCTCTCTCCTGGAAGGCGACCCCCATGCAGTGCTGGAAGGTCTTCTTATAGGAGCTTATGCAATCGGCGCCAACCACGGGTATATCTACATCAGGGCTGAATATCCCCTGGCTATCAAAAGGCTGGAACATGCACTCTCTCAAATGAAATCTTACAACCTGCTTGGCAACAACATTTTAGGAAGCGATTTCAGTTTTGATATAAAGATAAAACAAGGGGCAGGTGCTTTTGTCTGTGGCGAAGAAACAGCCCTTATCGCTTCTGTCGTGGGGAAAAGGGGCATGCCCATGCCGAGGCCGCCTTTTCCTGCCATTTCCGGGGTTTGGGGAAAACCGACCATTATTAATAATGTAGAAACTCTTGGAACTCTTGCTACGATAATGCGCAAAGGCGGCGAGTGGTTTGCGGGTTTTGGTTCAGAATCTTCCAAAGGAACCAAAACATTCTCCCTGGTGGGCAAGGTAAAACAAACCGGATTAATTGAAGTTCCTCTGGGTACCCCTCTTAAAAAAATCATCTTTGATATAGGCGGAGGGATTGCAGACGACAAGAAATTCAAGGCAGTTCAAACCGGCGGACCTTCCGGAGGCTGTATTCCCGCCGAGCTCTCATCATTGCCGGTTGATTATGAATCTTTAATGTCAGCAGGCTCCATTATGGGGTCAGGCGGCATTATCGTTCTGGATGAAGAGACTTGCGTGGTTGATATTGCCAGCTATTTTCTTTCTTTTATCCAGGCTGAATCATGCGGGAAATGCTCCCCGTGCCGGATAGGCACAAAGGTAATGCTCGACATACTGGAAAGAATTAAATCCGGCAAAGGAGAAATAACCGACATAGATAAATTAAGCAGTCTGGCTGAAACAATTAAAAATGCTTCTTTATGCGGCCTGGGCCAGACAGCGCCTAATTCTGTTTTATCAACGCTGCGTTACTTCCGCAGCGAATATGAAGCTCACATAATTGATAAAAGTTGTCCTGCCCTGGTTTGCAAAGACTTGATAAAATACGCTATTTCCGAAGAAAAATGTGCGGGCTGCGGCCTCTGCCGAAAAAAATGTCCCGCAGATGCGATAACCGGTAAAAAGAAAAATCTGCATATCATCAACGAATCCATATGTGTTAAGTGCGGGATCTGTTATCAGGTGTGCCCTTCTAAATATGGGGCGGTTGAAAAAACAACCGGTTTTTTAATATAAAAAAGGATAATGTCGATGTTAACTATCGATGGGAAAGAGGTTGACTTCAAAGAAGGAGCTACAGTTCTTGAAGTTGCGGCGGCTAACGGGATCTATATACCTACTTTATGCACCTATTCCGGTCTGCTGCCCTTTGGAGCCTGCCGGCTGTGTCTCGTTAAAATAGAAAATATGCGGGGATTTCCCCCTGCCTGCACAACTCCTGCTGCCAAAGGAATGAAAATCACCACAAACGATCTTGAACTTAATGAGTTACGAAAAAACGTGTTGGAACTCATCCTTTCAGAACATCCGAATTCATGTATTATCTGCGATCAAAAAGATCTGTGCGGCAATTATAATATATGTCCCACAAAAAGCGGACGTGTAACAGGGTGTGCTTTTTGTCCCAACAAGGGCAGGTGTGAGCTCAAACAGGCAACGGAATATCTTGGAATCAAAGAAATTCGATTCCCTTTTACATACAAAAACCTTCCCCTTGAAAGAGAAGATCCCTTTTTTGATCGTGATTATAATCTTTGCATTCTTTGCGGACGATGCGTAAGGGTTTGCCAGGAGATAAGAGGGGTTGGGGCTATTTCCTTAACAAAGAGGGGACATGATACAAAAGTAGGTACGGCATTTAACAAATCACATCTTGACGGCGGATGCCAGTTCTGCGGAGCCTGTGTTGATGCCTGCCCAACCGGCGCGCTTTCCGCCAGGGGAAGCAAATGGCATGGCATTCCTGACAAAGTGACAACGACAACATGTGCCTTATGCTCTGTTGGATGCGGTTTAAAACTGGAAACAAAATGGGACAAAATTATGGCTGTCCGTCCCGACGCAGAAGGGCCGGCCAATCAGGGACAGGCTTGTGTCAGAGGTCGATTTGCCATTCCCGCTCTTGTTAACGGGGCAAGCCGGCTGAAATACCCCCTTATCAGACGAAACAGCAGGCTTGTCCCTGCAACATGGGATGAAGCAACTGAACTGGCGGCCGCAAAGCTCGGCAAATATCTTCCAGAGGAAACAGCATTTTTAGCATCCCCTTTCCTTACAAATGAAGCAGCCTATCTTCTGCAGAAATTTGCCCGTGTCTGTGTTGGAACAAACAATATTGATACATCTTCATTTTTTTCAGGCCCGGTCATTCAATCCCGGATTAAGCACTCAAACATGGGCGCTGGAACAATTGTTGATATTGCAAAATCAGGATGGATAATTGTCGTGGGCGGCGATATTGCTGCCTCACATCCGGTACTGACGGTTAAGATTAATCAGGCAAAAAAGCGTGGGGCTTTTGTTTCATTAATAGGTTCTGAACAAAATATTAACTCCAGACTATTTGATTCCTGTATTTCTGTTGAGCCGTCCGGTTATTTCCCGCTGCTTGCCGGCATATTAAAGATAATTGTGGAAAAGAAAGGCTTTGACAGCAAATTTGTAACCGGTCAATGCGATGATTTTGACAAATTGGAAAGCTCTCTCAAAAAAATTGACCTTCAAATAATTGCCGGGGCTTGCGGCATTTCTCAGAATCTGATTGAAAAACTGACATCCACCATACTTTCATCAGGCAGAGGTTCTATACTGTATGGACCAAAAATATTAGAATGTGATGACCCGAAGCAGATTATAGGCATGCTTTTTAACATACTTCTTCTTGTCGGCAATCCTGCGGGCCTTGTTCCGCTTATGGATGGAGCAAACAGCCAGGGAGTCGCTGATATGGGAGCCTTGCCTGATTTTCTTCCCGGTTATCAGAATATTGCAGATAAAGACAGTTTGTCCGCATTTGAAAACAGCTGGTCTGCCAAGTTGCCGAAGAAACCTGGATTAAATTATCCTGCCATCCTTAATGCTGCTGTCGAAGGTTCTATAAAGGCTCTGTATGTTACCGGCGGAGAAATTCCGCGGGAAATATCTCTTGAACGGCTTGATTTTCTGGTGGCACATGACATATACCCTTCGCCGCTTTTTGAAACAGCCGATATTGTATTTCCTGCCGCTGCCTTTACAGAAGAAGACGGCACCATTACTTCTCTTGAACAAAGAGTCCAGCCCCTCCAAGCCGGAGCAAACCCTGCTGGAATGTCTATGCCTGACTGGAAAATAATATGTAAGATAGCTGAAAAGATGAATGTTAAAGGCTTTGAGTTTTCAAGTGCTTCGGAAGTGTTTGATGAAATATGCAGGGTTAATCCTTTGATTTCCGGGCATGGCATCCGGGGTTTAAAATTAAAGAAAAAGTTTACACTGACACCTGTTGAGAAAACAGCTCCGTCAAAGAAAAGTATATTACATAAAAAACCGCTTTGGCATTACAGAGGCGTTGATTTAACCGAAAAGGTCTCTGACCTTAAGATTTTGCATGACAAGATTTTTGGAGGATAAGATGTACAAGGTAGTCCGTAGAGATGAGATAGCACCTAACGTACATATTATAGAAATTGAGGTGCCGGGTATTGCGGAAAAAGCAAGGCCGGGCCAGTTCGTCCTTATTATGCCGGATGAAACAGGGGAAAGGGTGCCTTTTACCATATCGGACTGGAATGTTGAAAAAGGCACGATAACGATATTTTTTCTTGAAGTGGGCATATCAACCGCCAAGATGGCTCGCATTAAAAGCGGCGGCGCCTTGTACAGCGTTTCAGGGCCCCTTGGCAAGCCGACCCGTATTGACAATTTCGGCTCTGTTGTCTGCGGGGGAGGATGCTATGGTATCGGAGCTGTCTATCCTGTGGCACGAGCCATGAAAAAAGCGGGCAACACGGTTACAACAATTATAGAGGCTCGAAGCGCTTATCTCGTCTATCTGGAAGAACAACTAAAAGAGGTTTCTGATAAAGTGCTTGTCGGTACCGCCGATGGTTCCAGAGGATCAAAGGGTATGGTCCCGGATATTCTCACAAAACTGCTGCAAAACGGTGAAACATTCGACAGAAGCTATTTTGTGGGCTGCACTTTCATGATGATGAACTGTTCTAATATTACAAGACCATATAACATCAAAACCCTTGTTGCCTTAAATCCGATTATGGTGGATGGCACAGGCATGTGTGGATGCTGCCGCGTGACGGTTGGGGGAGAAACCAGATTTGCCTGTGTTGACGGCCCTGAATTTGACGGACATCGGGTTGACTGGGAAGAGATATTTAAAAGAAAGTCAATTTATGTGAAAAATGAAGCAATGGCTTATCAGTTTTACGACCAGGCCAAAGGATTAGATTGTATTGCTAATTGATAGAAAACAGAAGTGCTGTTGATTTAAAGAAAAAATTAAAAGAGAAAACATATGGAAAAAAAGAAAAAAAGCTGTCCCCGCCAGCCCATGCCGGAGCAACTGCCTGAACTAAGAGCAAGAAATTTTGAAGAAGTGCCTTATGGTTACTCTCCTGATACGGCTGTTAAAGAGGCAAAACGCTGCCTTAACTGCAAAAAACCGGGCTGTATGATGGGTTGTCCTGTTCAGGTGAAAATTCCGGAATTCATCTCACTTATTGCAAAGGGTGATTTTGCCGAAGCTGCCAGAAAAGTCAAAGAAAAAAATGCTCTGCCTGCGCTGACCGGCAGGGTATGCCCTCAGGAGATTCAGTGCGAAGCTGAATGTATTCTGGGTAAAAAAGGAGAGCCGGTAGCTATCGGAAATCTTGAACGTTTCTGCGCTGACTATGAACGTGAAAACAACATGGTCAGCCTGCCGGAAAAGCCTGCTGCAACAGGCAAAAAGGTTGCCGTAATCGGCAGCGGGCCATCCGGCCTGACTGTAGCAGGCGATTTGATAAGGCTCGGACATGAAGTTACTATCTTTGAAGCCCTTCACAAACCAGGAGGCGTTCTTTTTTACGGAATTCCTGAGTTTCGTCTTCCAAAAGCCATAGTTGAAGCGGAAATCGATTTCCTGAAAGAGCAGGGAGTTAAGATTAAACTTGATTTTGTTGTCGGCAACATCCGCTCAATAGACGAACTCTTCGAAAAAGACGGGTTTAATGCTGTTTTTATCGGTGTTGGAGCGGGTCTGCCGACATTTATCAAAATCCCGGGCATGAATCTTTCCGGAGTATATTCGGCGAACGAGTATCTTACGCGATCCAATCTTATGAAAGCCTATCTTTTTCCGGAATATGACACGCCGATTGTCAGGGGAAAAAATGTGGCTGTGTTTGGCGCAGGAAATGTTGCCATGGATTCCGCCCGCACAGCAATGCGTCTTGGCGCAGAAACTGTCCGCATTGTCTATCGCCGATCAAGAAAAGAGATGCCTGCAAGGACGGCGGAACTTCACCATGCAGAGGAAGAGGGCATTGAATTTCTTCTGCTTACAAATCCTGTGCGTTTTTTAGGCAATGAGCAGGGACGTCTTACCGGCATGGAATGTCTCAAAATGGAATTAGGCGAACCCGATGATTCAGGACGGCGCAGACCTGTCCCCATAAAAGGTTCCGAGGTTACAATGGACTGTGATCTGGCGGTCATTGCTGTGGGCTCAGGTGCTAATCCACTTTTGACAAAATCCACCAAAGGGCTGAAGTTAACTAAGCGGGGATATATTGTAGCTGATCCAGAAACCGGTAAAACCAGTAAAAAAGGGGTATGGGCCGGAGGTGATATTGTAACCGGACAGGCAACGGTAATTTTAGCAATGGGCGCCGGCAGAAAAGCCGCTGATTCAATGCATCAATATCTTACCTGGGGATGGTAAAATGGGGAAATACCCATGTATATGCCGAACAGGATCATAAAAATTCCGCAGCATACAAGAATTCCATAATAGATCTTTTTGTTTAAATATCGCAGGCCGAAACAGGACAAAATCGAAACAAACAGGTAGCAGATAAGATCTCCGGCTTCATGCCCCGCAAAAAATGCCAGCAGCTTTGGCCACTGTCTGAAAGAAATGTCAAACTGTATCATAAAGGCAAATCCTATGGTGGCCCACCAGACCCACCAGTAGGGATTTGACATGGAAACTACTGCCCCGCCGACTATTGGATTGTCAAGAGCTTTATTTGTTTTTGCAGAGGAAGGTGCTCCCTTTTCCGGTTCGTGATCCGGTCTGCTTGCCGGGTTTAAAAAATATGTCGGGATATTGCCCCTGTGTACATTTCGAATAATGGATAAGCCGAAACAGATCAGCAAAGCTCCGCCTGCAATTCCTATGGTTCTCACAACGATAATATTTTGCAGGACAAAGGAGAAGCCAAAAAGCAGGAATATAATGATTGCCATTTCAAGTATGGCATGACCTGTTATAATCCATAAACCCATCAGGTAGCCTCGCCTGCCGGATTGTACAGACTTGATGATAGTATATGTAAGCAGCGGACCCGGGGCCATGGCTCCGGTCAATGCTACAAGAAAGGAAAAGGAAAAAATCACCCATAACGAAGAAATAGTGTTTGTAGCTTCACTTAACATAAAACATAATATCCAATGAATTTGATATTGACAGTTTTTTTAATATGGTAATGTAATTCACATTATAAAACGTTTTTGTAATTACTCAGCCACCGATCTACGCTGATTGTCACGGATGTTTTTTTTATAATTCTGTAACCGTTCACAGTTCAAGGTTCAGGGGTTAATCGCTTTGCGATGTTCTTCGTCTTTTTGCTTTTAAGTTCAGTAAAATCTTGCTTCCTGCCGCGCAGCGGCCAATTCAGTTTAACTTTGAACGGTTACTTGTATTTAAACCTATCTGCGTTCATCTGTGTAAATCTGTGGCTGAATAGTTACACATTTTTAAGGAAAAATTATACAATGAAAAAAATAGAAAATATTTCAACAACTATACCGGAAGATCTTCAAAAATGCATTGCCTTTCACGGGCACCAATGTCCCGGCCTTGTTTACGGTTATCTGGTTGCCAGACAGGCCATAAAAATTCTTAACCTTAAGCGGTCAAGAGATGAAGAGGTGGTAGCTGTCTGCGAAAACGATTCATGTGCTGTTGATGCGCTCCAGGCGCTCCTCGGCACAACAGCAGGCAAAGGTAACCTTATTATAAAGGATTACGGTAAAAACGCTTACACGATCCTGAACCGGGCAAGCAAGACGGCTTATCGCTTTTCCCGAAAACAACATTACACATACAAGGGCAAAGATAAAGGGGAGTTTGCCAGGCTGGATGCCGCTATTTCCGAGGGCTCTGAAACAACCATAGAAAGATGGCATCATAAACATTTAAAGTCGGAAGATCTTCTTTCAAGGCCCTTTGACGAGGTTTTCTCAACGGAGAAAGTAGACTTTTTAATGCCCCCCTATGCGCCCTTGGCGCGTTCCGAAGCCTGTAGCACGTGCGGAGAAATGACGATGTCAACAAAAATGGTCTGCGCTGACAACGGTAATCTTCTATGTATCCCGTGCTCAAAAAAAACCAGTAATGATCAGCGTAAATCGGCGGCTGAATAGATACTCAAAACATATCATAATGCGTAAACTCGTTTATCTCCCTTCGTTTTGGAGCCAATGGCGTTTTGGCTGGATACCCCATCGGTATAAGGACAACCAGTTCATAGCCTGCCGGTATATTTAAAATCTCTTTTGCCTCATCATGATTGAGCGAACCTACTATTACTGTTCCCAAACCGAGATGATGGGCCATAAGACAGAGATTCTGTGTTGCAAGCCCAAGGTCAAACATATACCAGTCTCCAAATTTTGTTGAAACTCTGTCTTTATAATAGCCTGACTTGCCAAGCCTGCCGCAAACGGCAAAAACCACCGGCGCGGTAACAATAGCCTTTGCTGCAGGATTTCCCTTGGAAGTCGTAGCCTGGAGCCTTTCCTTTATTATCTTGTTTTTTACAACAATAACCTCCCAACTCTGGGTATTAACCCATGACGGCGTCCACCTGACGGCATCAAGAACCTTGCCTACAAGCTCTTCAGAAATATTTTTTTCCTCGTACTTGCGGATGCTTCTTCTTTCTTTTATAATCTCCGTAAGATCCGTCATTATAATCCCTCCTTAATTAAACTTCACCTGCCTGCTTTATGTTTATTATTCCAAGTGCTGTATTACTTTTGTTCCGCCGGGTTTATAGTAATAATATTCAATCACTTTGCGGCTTTCATTCACCCTTGCGGTCAATGAAAAGGGCGGCTCATTATTTTTTAATAATTTCCGCACAAAGCCTATAGTGCTGTAAAACCTTAAATCACCAAATGTAATTAATTGGCTTTGACCTGACTTTGCGGTTTTCATTACAGGATAGCTTGCAAACCAGGCGTATGTATTAAAAATAGATGCGCATTCCCCAAACCTTTTAAACATGTATGGTTCGGCTTTATCAAATTTAATAAAACTTTTTATACCGCTGGCATTGAGAATATTAAAGCCGGCTATCTTATAGGTTTCCCTGTCTTCAACAATAACCTTCCAGAATAAAGGCGTAAAGAGCTCCGGTGAAATATGCACCTTTTCAAATGAAATCCTGTTTCTCTTAAGCTCGCTTTTAACAGGATATAAAGCCGCATGTTTTATACCGAGACATATAACAGGATATAGAAATAGCCATGCAAGTCCCAGCATTACAAGCCTTTGTTTGTGCTTTTTGCTCAAAAAAGAAAGAAAGCAGATGCTTGCTATTGAAACTGTGTAAAACAGATCCACGATATAAACTGCGTCTAAGGAGTATCTGGTATTATTAAAAGGATAAAATATCTGGGTGCCGTATGATGTTACAAGGTCAAGATATATATGAATCAAGATCATTGAAAAGGATATAATTAATCCTTTGATAATTGGAAAAAATTTTATAAAGAGACTGAAGACCGCAACCAGTAGCATTGAAAGAATAAGGCCGCCTGCAAAGGAATGGGTTACCCCCCGATGATGGATCAAATATAGTTCCGGTCCGAGAAATGTGACCAGATTGTCTATATCAGGCAGCCATGCCGCAATAATACAAAAGAATATTATAAAGCGCCTGTTAAAGAGTTTGTTTACAACCCGGGAGCCTAAAACGCCTGTAGTTATGTGTGTTATGGGGTCCATTTTAATTTTTTATCATAGTCTGTTTTGAATGGACAATAAAAAAGGGCATCACCGTGCGGTGATGCCCTTTTTTATTAAAATGTATTTTTTATCAGGAACAACATGAGCTGGTGGTACCGCAACTGGAGCATCCAGCCCCTAAATCAATGCCCGATGTTATTTTAAACCCAAACTGATTAAAATCTACTTTAATCGGTTTTGATTTATCCATAAATCCTTTATCGACAATATATTTAAATCCGTCAATCTCATATGTACTATCATTGTCTTTTAGCTCATCCAGAGCCATTGCAAGTGAAGGGCCGCCTCATCCTCCTTCGTTTAAAAAAATCCGAATCGGCGATACTTCTCTGCCTTTAAAATATTCAGCAATCTGCGTTGTTGCTGCGTTTGTAACCTCAACCATAGCTTCCTCCTTAATAACATGATATCAAAATTTATTGATGAACTAAAATATAATTTAGTCACCCCAATTATGTTTGTCAATGATGAACTGGGAAAAACAAAAAACGGCTTTACAATGAACCTGAAAATGTCTTGTAATAAAATATAAAATGTGGTATTTATTTTGACTTATGATGACTTTGGCTCATTACGAGTTTGTCAGGTTTTAGATGACGTTTTAAAAGGAGGAAGAACAAAATGGCGCAAGACAACAATCGCTCAATAATACCTATGGTGGCAGCAGTTGTAATAATAGGATTCATATTGCAGGTGGTTTTTATTTATGCCGACAACATAGATTCGCCGCACAAAGCTGCTCTTGAATTTTCCAAAGCATATTTTCTGCTTGACAAAGCAACGATGAACGAACGTCTCTGCAACACACAAAAAACAATGGATGAAGTTAATATTATAGACGAATATATTCAGCGAAAAGCCAACGAAGCCAGGCAAATGGGTTTTGAGTTAAAGTATATGAAAAACAATATGTACCATATCAAAACCCATACAATCCCCTTGGGAGATGGAAAAGCCGAAGTCGTGTTAACCTGTAAAATAAGGAAAAGCATAAACCCGCTTTATGCAACAGTCGGAAAAATATTTCAGATAGGTGGAACCCATGAAATTGAAGAAACGATTCCGGTTATAAAAGAAGACAAGGCATGGAAGGTTTGTGGAAAAGTTTTTACTTTGTCTGCTAATCCCGATCTTTCATAATTTTACAGCAAACAGCGACACATTATCTCGAGGCCCTTGAAAAGAATCCTTTTCAAGGGCCTCGAGATATAGGTTTGATAGATCTCTTTAGTCTGTTTTTTCAAACACCATTGCGCCCCAACCTTTTTCTACCTCTTTTCTTCCTAATTTAAAAAATTTCTGCGTATAGAGTTTTTGAACATCCGGCATTTCAGATGTCTTAAGGCCTGAAAGGACTACTGCTGCTTGCTGTTCTGTAATAAGGTCTAAGAGGGAATATAACTTTTTCAGGGTGGGATAGCGCAGGTTCGCGATTATCAGGGAAAATTGCCGGTTGATATCATCCAGGGACAGGTTATGTACACTAATCCTGTTGGATAGTTTGTTAAGTGAAACATTTTTTTTAGCTTCCGATCTTGCAACAGGATCTATATCAATTCCGATTGCCCTGTTTATGCCAAACAGGACTGCCGTAATTGCAAGAACCCCTGAGCCTGTTCCAATATCAAGGGCAAATGTATTTTGCTCGTCTCTTAAAAATCTGTCTGAAGATAATGCGTACTCGACACCTCTAATTGCCAGCCTTGTAGTTGGATGCTCTCCATTGCCAAAAGACGCTCCATGCAGTATCTCAATTACCAGATCGCCGGCTTCAGGCCTGTATGCAATGCCCGGCGGCTTAATGACAACCCGTTTTGATATTCGCACCGGTTTATTAAAGGATTTTTCCAGGAAGGTGTGACCATATTTATAAGTATATGTAAGGGTCTGTTCTGCAACCAAAGCCTTGATTGCCTGTTTTGTCTGTTTTTTGGGATAAAAATATCTGTTTGCTAATTCCTTTTCTATGTCCAACTGGGTCAAGCATCTATCTGATTCAAATACAGTTTCGGCTACTTTTTGTTTCAGTAAATTGTACTTGCTTACAGAGGTCACTCAACATGTCCTTCCTTTTTCAAGAGTTCCTTATACCAGCATGCAAACTCAAACATGCCTCTAACCTTTTCATTGTTGTTTATTATGCCGTAGCAAAGCTCAAAGGCCCCCGCCCCGAATTCGTTGCTATAATTTTCAGGGCTACATGTCTGCATAAACTCCCTTACAAGCATCTGGGTTGTGCGTTTTGTCACATCTTTCCTGATATCTATCGGATCGTTTGGCTTGATAAAAGGATCCCATTTGTCATAACCTTTTTTCAGGATATGTTCCCTGCGCCGCAGAGACATGCCGTCAAGTATGGCCTTTTTTCTCCTTTCTTCCTCTTCAGGGGAAATTTCTGTCATTTTTTCTGCTCCTTTTGGGCTTTCTGCTTTTCTTTAGGGCTGTCTTTCTTGATGGTTTTTAATCCAAAAAACTCTTCATCATAATTGGTAATAAGAGCCATGGATAACGGCACAAGCATGTCCGCCATTTTCACATAGCTGGATTTAATTTCTTTTACAAGCTCACCAGATATTTTGTAAAGATTGTTCTGGAGTATATCCAGATTTACCGTGGGATACTGCCTGCCCTCAACAAAACCGGATTTGCCACAGGTATGACCCGATCCGCCAATACTGGCTGGGATTCCGTACAACCGGCATGTTATAGGCCGGTATTCATACATATCGCAAAGATTCTGCTCGTTTAGCAGCGGGCATCTAATCCGTTTCTCTGCTATATCCATTAATATGTCAGCCTCTTTTTTTCCTGCTGTAAAATCTCTATATGCTTTTTTCTTTATCCTGTGCACATCCCTGTCTGCTCTGTTTAACTTATCAATAAGCCTGCCCCTTTCTTTTCCTTTAAATTTTTTGTTGAAGTGATAATTTATATATAATCCTTCAATTAAACTAAGATCGAAAAGGGCATAACAACAGTCGGAGCACTCCTGTTTGCACGTTACACGTTCTGGATGTTCTTTTTTTACGCGTTCAAAAACGGCATCCGCCGCTCCCACTATCTCTTCATATTTCCTGAAAAAAGGTGAAAAATCTATATCCATGATTATACTCCTAACCCGGACATGCCGGTTGAACCGCAAAAGCGAGCGCATTCCCCGCTGCTTGCGGCGGGAAGCTTCAAACAAAGTGAAAATCCCGATTTATCGGGCAACTAAACAGAACTTGTTTATCACAAAAGCACGAAAATATGAAGACGTAAAATTTTAGTTTGCTTTAAACTTTTATAAGCGTTCACGGAACGTTGAAATTAGAAACTGGAAATCAGGCCTTCATGCTTTTGCGCTGTCAACTCGTAAACTCGTTTCATCTATCCCAAATTTCTAATTTCCAATTTCAAGCCGTGAAGGGCTACAAACCGTTTCTGTTTCGCGCTTTCTTTATTTTGTTTTTTTTCGTGATTGTTTTTTTAATTTTTAGCACTGTTTCACGTGAAACATTATTTGCCTATACAAAATCTGCTGAAAATTCTGTCAATCATCTCTTCGTTAGAAATAACGCCTGTAATTTCTTCCAGCGAATCGATGGCTTCCTTAATATCAATGGAAATCAACTCAAATGGTGTTCGCATTTGCATTCCTTCAACAGCTGATGATGTGGCCTGAAGACTTCTCTCGAGAGCTATCTTGTGCCTTAAATTTGGAACAATTGTATGTTCAGCGTCGAAACCATGTTCACCAAGGGATATTTTTGCTATCAAATCTTTAAGCTTGTCAAGCCCATGGCCATAAAGAGCCGATATTTTAACTTGCGGAATATTAATCCAGGAATCCGGCATGTCAGGTTTGTATTTATCATCTACAAGATCCGATTTGTTTATAACAATTATCAGATTCCTGTTACTGATCCTTTCATGTATCTTATAGTCCTCCTCTGTTATCCGGCAGCCTGCATCAAGCACAAACAAAACCAGATCAGACAGGTCGGTGTGCTCATAAGTCTTTTTGATGCCGATAACCTCAACAGGGTCATCTGTTTCATGCAAACCCGCAGTGTCTGTAATAATTACAGGAATGCCCCTGATGCCCAACGGCTCTTCTATAAAGTCTCTTGTGGTGCCTGGCGTTGAAGCAACAATAGCTCGCTCCTTTTGGAGCAGGCGATTCATAAGGCTTGACTTTCCGACGTTTGGGCGGCCCACAACAACCAGCTTGAGACCGTCTCTCAAAACATGGGCGTTTTCATATCGCTCAAGCAGCTCTTTTAACCTTGCAACAACCTTGTCTTGGAGTGTTTTGATTGGTGTATCAATATCAACAATCTCTGTAACATCATCCGGAAAATCTATGGCTGCATTTATTTCAACAAAAACATCAAACAGCAAACCCCTTATTGTTTCGATGCTCTTTCGCATATCACCTTTTAGCTGAGCAGTGGCGATTTCTAGCGATTTGTTTGTCCTGGCATTGATAATGTCAACAACCGCCTCAGCCTGTGTAAGATCAATGCGGCCATTTATATACGCTCTCTTTGTAAACTCGCCTGGCTCGGCAAGCCTGGCGCCGTTTTTTAACACCAGTTCCAGAATAGAGCTTAATACAACAGGCCCCGAATGAGCCTGTATCTCTACGACATCCTCACGGGTATATGAACGTGGCGCCTTCATAATTGTCAAAAGTACCTCGTCGAGCTGCCGTCCGTTTGCCGGATCAACAACATATCCATGGTATAACCAATGTGATTTAAATCTTGCAAAAGAAAGGTCGCATGTATCTGAATCGTGATCAGAGGCAAAAGAAGATCTTCTAAAAACAGTTGCGGCTATCCTTAAAGCCTTTTTACCTGAAATTCTGATAATACCGATACCACCGTGACCTATTGGCGTCGCAACAGCAGCAATGGTGTGATTGTCCATTTGAAACCTTTGGAACTATGATTCTGAAAGCGGCTTAATCAGAGACCTTCTCTCTGATAGAATTTTTTCTGGGAAATATCATCAACTTCTTGATATAGCCGTTGCCAATACTCTTGGTTCTAATTTCGCTATCATCCTTTAAGGCGAGATGCACAATCCTTCTGTCATAAGCATTCATTTGGCCTATTGTCACAGGTTTACCTGTTTGCTTCGCTTTTTTAGCAAGCCGTCCAACCAGTTTTTGCAAACTTGTCTGTCTGTTTTCCAGATAACCGTCCACATCTACCTGTATGCGTATTCTTTGCTCGCTACTTTTGTTGATGATTTTTTCAACCAGATATTGTATGGCCTCAAGCGTCTGTCCGTGTTTGCCGATTAGAAGCGCAGGGTTATCCCCCTTTACTCTTAACAATATTCTGTCCTCATCCCGTTCAGTCGATATTGTTGTATCAGCAACAATACAATCAATTATATGCTGTAAAACATCCCTTCCAAGATCGACCGGTTTACAATCGTCCGGGGTTGTTGTCGTGCTTACAGGTACTTTTGTTAATGATTGATCGCCATCACCAACGCTAATGCTGTTCGGCTGCTTTTTGCAGACCGTCTCCGGCTTGATCTCGCGCAAAGAATCAGGCTCCTTAACCCTTATCTTTGCTTGCTTGGCTCCGACCAACCCGAAAATACCGGTAGATCCGTAAGAAATAACATCGTGTTTGAGTTTTTCTTTGGGCACATTAAGTGCAGCACAGGCATTCTTGACCGCCTGCTCAATATCTTTACCTTCAAATTCCAAAGAAGGCGACATATATAACCTCCTTTATTAAGCTCTTTTTTTTATAATATAATACTGTTGCGCAATAGACAGGATATTGTTTATCAACCAGTACAAAACAAGTCCGGAGGAAAAGTTTATAAATATCACAGTAAAAACAATCGGCAGAAACTTCATCATCTTGGCCTGGGCAGGATCACCCACGGGCGGTGACATTTGCTGCTGCAGAAACATGGTGGCACCCATAATAATAGTTAACACAGGGATGCCATAAGGCGGCTCCATCAGCGGAATAGAAAAACCAAAATGAAAAAGGCGATCCGGAGCAGACAGGTCTGTGATCCAGCCAAAAAAAGGAGCATGTCTGAGTTCTATAGCTTCATACAACATGCGATAAAGCGCGAAAAATACAGGTATCTGCACAAGCATGGGAAGACATCCGCCCAGAGGATTTATCTTGTATGTTTTGTGTAAAGCCATAGTTTCTTCCTGCATCTTCTTTTTATCATTTTTATACTTTGCTCTTATCTCCTTTAACAGCGGTTGAATCTTTTTCATTTCGTTCATTGTTTTATAGCTCTTTGTACCAAGAGGCCAGAAAACAACTTTTGTCAGTATAGTTAAAATAATAATGGCCACACCATAGTTAGGGATAGTTCTGTATAGAAAATTCATAAACCAGAGGCATGGTTTGGCAATAACATCAAACATTCCAAAATTAATCGCATCGTCAAGGTTATAATCTATTTGCTTGAGGATGCTTGTTCTTTTGGGTCCAAAAAACAGCTTGTATTCATAATCATGCTGCATCCCCTGTCTTATTATGGTTTCCGGCTGCATGTACTGAGCTTCCAACAGGTCATCCTGAAGGAAAAGACGCATGCTCGCCTCAACAGGCTTGGTAGGAATAATGCTTGACATAAAGTAACGATTCTGCACCGCGATCCATTGCAGAACCCCTGCATATATGTTTTTGTCTTTTATTTTCTTGGCCTCGATTTGCTCAAGAGAATTATTAATCAAAGCGCTCGGGCCATCAAAACCATACGTTTCCTTTTTTTTAGAATATATTTTCATTAACGACAGTATTAGATTATCTTCTATTGTTTGATTAGAACCGTTTTTAATTGTGATATCCAGCCCAATCAGGTATGTTTCAGGAGAAAAAACAAAGCTTTTTTCCACAACTACGCCGTTTTCAGATACCCAGGAAAATGTAATTTTTTCCGGTTGGTCTTTAATGTTAATAGCTTCGGCATAGTTGTTTACACTAAAAACCGCTTGTTTCAGGCCGGGCAGGCTGTTGCCGGCAAGCCCGAGCAGAACCGTTCCCTGTTCCTGTATCTCCGGGGGTATCATTTCATATAAAGGTGAATTATCCTCGTTGGTTGTTTTATAATCCTTTAAAGCAAAACTGTTAAAGGCCGCTCCCTTTTCTGAAATTTTAACCGAATATAAAGGGGTATTGACAGTAATTGTTCTGGCTTTTTTTATCGGGTTCAATACGCCGCTTTTTTCGGATATTATCTTCTTGTCAATAATACCCTTCTCAAGATCTTTATTAAGCTGGGTCTCTTTTGCCGTCTGTTCAACTTGTCGGCTTTCGCTTGGGGATTGAATAGCTTTCTTGTCAATAAAGAACATTTCCCACAAAACAAAAACAATCAAACAAAGAACAATAGCTATAGCTAAACGACGAAAATCCATAATATACTCCTAAATTTTATACTTAGTAAAAATTATTGTCGGTTCAAGTTCATTAAAACCTGCTGAAACAGATTGGCTGCATTGGCAGAATCTTTGAGCGGCCTATTAGGGGATACAAGGAATCTCTAATATTATCTAATATTCAATGAGCCTGGCAGCACAGGCCTGCCTGACCCATTATGCTATTTATATTCACGGCCATCCGGTTAAGGGACACGATCAACTCCGCCCGGATTAAACGGGTGGCATCGCAGAATTCTTTTTAAAGCAAGGAATGATCCCTTTAGCGGTCCATAACGTAAAACAGCCTGATAGGCATACTCGGAACAGGTTGGATAAAAACGACACGACGGGCTCAAAACAGGAGACAAAACATGTTGATACGCCCTTATAGTAAACAGGGCGAGCATCCGAAACATTTTATTAATGATAAAGACCTCTTGCAATAGTTGTGGTTTTGTCAAAAATGTTTTGCAGGGACAAAAAAGCCTGGGCTGATGACAGGTTGACAGCCTCTTTCTTTGCTATAATATTTATATCCAAATTCCCTGTATTTTTGTGCCTGTTGAGTCGAAAATATTCACGGGTAAAGCGTTTAATTCTGTTGCGAACCGCTGCGTTTCCAATCTTTCTCGAAACGGTAATGCCAAGGCGCGTTCTTTCAGTTTTACCCGGAGCAAAAACTGCAATAAAATTGTTGTTTTGGCATCGCCTGCCTTTTGCCGTCAACCTTAAAAAATCGGGGCGTTTTAATAATCTGTCCGACTTGGTAAAAAAAAATCTCACGAGATATCAACCCTGAAACATTTGCAACCAACTGATTTTATTGTGTATTACACTTAAACGCTCAGACGGTTTCTGCCTTTAGCTCTACGCCTGTTAATAACTCTTCTACCCTGTTTTGTTGACATCCTTTTCAAAAAACCATGCGTTCTGGCACGCCTTATCCTGCTTGGCTGATAGGTTCTTTTCATATTATATATCCCCTAAATTATGTGTTTATTGAGAGCAAGTGTCTCGCAGCAAAAATGCCCGATAAGTTATTTTTAAACTTATAAAGTAGTCACAAGTCAATTATAAAGTCAACCATCAAAACTTGATGAACTCGTAAAAAGTCATACCCCAAGTCATTGCGAGGGGTGTAGCGACGAAGCAATCTAATCATTACAATTGGTTACAATCAATGAGATTGCTTCGCTTCGCTCGCAATGACGTACTTTTCGACTTTTTACGAACTGAAGAACCCTGTAGCAAGCAGCGGGGAATGTGCTCGCTTTTGCGGTTCAACTTTTGATCATTGCTTTACTATTGTTGCCTGTTTTATTGTCTCTTCGGAAAGGTTAAAAATTCCCTTTATAATCTCAAGTGGTCTTGCCGTTCTACCGGGCTCCGACCTGAGCTTTATCATCATTGTGCGAGACTCGGTTAAATTAATCTTTAAAATCATGTCCTTAAAATCTATCTTTTTTACTTTGCCTTTTCGATTAACACGGGTTTGTACAAAATCGGAACTTTTTATAAAATCGTTTAATTTTTGCTTATCAAAACAACCCTCTTTTAGTTTCACCAGATATGTGGCCGATTTTTGCTGTTTAATGTCCGGCCTTGAACAAGATATTTGACAGTCTTTCACTAAAAGACCTTCCGGAAGGTGTTTGTTTAAAAGGATGGTTATTGTCTCTGGTTTTAAGTTGCCTGGCACGGTTAAGTATAAGAATTCATTCATGCTCTCCATGCCTATGGGAAGCGGATCATGAAAAGAAATTCTTGGCATGGGATGAAAACCTTCTGAATATTTAACAGGTATCCCGGAACGCCTTAAGGCTCGCAAAAATATATTGGCAAGCTCAAGGTGCCCAAAATATTTAGCATGGTTCTGTTTTGAATAAAAAACCTTAACCTTTTTATAATCAGCTTCTTTTGTGTCTGGAACAACAGCATCTTTTTGAGACAACTCCTTTACAGAATCAACGTTGGATTTATCCTCACATGCTTCATAAATCTTTGGCTCAATTTTTTCAAAATCACATACACCGCAACCGTTACAATCACCACGGCGACAGTCAGGCGTACAGTCGCCATTTAAAGCTCTATCCCGTTCGGCCGCTAAAAACTCTTTTGTAACGCCTGTGTCAACATGATCCCATGGCAGCGAATCCATTATATTCCATGGACTTTTTGTATATAAATTCAGATCCACACCTTGCCTGGAAAAAGACTCCTCCCACAATCTATACTGAAACCTGTCGCTCCAGCCGTCAAATTTACAACCTCTTTTATATGCATCTACCAGCAACCGGCTGAGCTGTCTGCCTCCTCTGGCAAAAACCCCTTCAACAATGCCTACTTCAGGATTCTGCCACTTAAAATGAATTCCAGGCATCTTAAGCTCTTGCTTGAGCCAGTCCAGATTCTCCCTTGATTTTTCCAGGGTGAGCTGGGGGAACCATTGAAAAGGAGTATGCGGCTTGGGAATCAATGTTGTCACACTGACATTTATGTTTTCCCTGTGCCCTTTTGGCCCTTTGATTTTGCGCAACTCCTTTACAAGAGCCACGATAGCTTGCAAATCATCATCGGTTTCAGTGGGAAGACCTGTCATAAAATACAGCTTTATAGTCTGCCAGCCAAGACTGAACGCATTAGAAACAGTTTCGAATATCTCTTTTTCTGAAATGTTTTTGTTAATAACATCCCTAAGCCTCTGGCTGCCGGCCTCCGGCGCAATAGTAAAACCTGTTTTTCTAACTCTTTTAATAAGTTTCATCAGTTGCGGTGTTAATGTGCCGGCTCGCAGGGAAGGCAGAGAAACAGCTATATGCCTGGAATCACACCTGCCCATCAGGCCTTCCATAAGAGTGCTTAGAGATGTATAGTCGCCGGTGCTCAGCGACAACAAAGAAATCTCATCATAACCGGTTGCGGCAAGAGCCTTTTCTGTCAGCGCAAGCAGAGTTTCTGGCGATCGTTCACGCACGGGACGATAAATCATCCCTGCCTGACAGAATCTGCATCCTCTTGTGCATCCTCTTGCTACTTCAAGCCTGAGCCGGTCATGTATGGGTCTTGCAAAAGGAATTATCGGGGAATCCGGAAAAGTCGCCTGGTTCAAATCACCTATAATCGCCCTTGTAACCTTCTTGCAATCTGAAAGCGCCGGGATATAAACGCCGGTAATTTTATACAGCTCCCTTAACAAAGTTTCTTTGTCAGGATATGCATTCTCCTTCCAGGAAAGCCACGCGCGTGCCATATCCATTACCACTTCTTCGCCATCTCCGACCACCATGGCGTCAAAAAAATCGGCGACAGGCTCTGGATTACAGGTACAGGGACCACCAGCTATAATCAGCGGGAACAAACCATCCCTTTCTGAAGAAAAAAACGGGATGCCTGAGAGGTCGAGCATTGTAAGAATATTAGTATAATTTAACTCATAAAGCAGGCTGAAACCGATAATATCAAAACTTTTAAGCGGTTTATGTGATTCCATAGACACAAGGGGCATATGTGACGATCTCAAATACGACTCCATGTCAACATCTGGAGCATAAACCCTTTCAGCAGCTATCTCTTTATGTTTATTGAGGATATGATAAAGTATCTGAAGCCCGAAATGTGATGTGCCTATTTCGTACAAATCCGGAAATGCAAGGGCAACCTTTAGTCTGACCTTGTCTGTGTCTTTTTTTATGGAGTTTATCTCCGTGCCCAGATATCGGCTCGGCCGTTCTACCAGCGGCAGGATGTCTTGAAACGTTTTAATTTTCATGATATTATGTTGTAATAATCATTTTACAAGCTTATACAAACTTTTTTTGTAACCGTTAACCGTTAATCAAAACACAAAAGCAAGGGTCTCGGTTATGATACACATATATAAAAAATTTATCCATTTAATTATAGCCTTTGTTGAAATACTAATAATTTCATTTCCATGCTCTGCAACGGAATATGAACGGGAAAATCCTGTTGTCAGGGCTGTGCGCAAGGTCAGCCCCGCGGTTGTGAACATAAATTCGGAATATGAGGTTCGCGGGCGCACCAATCCTTTCTCCGGATTCAGGATGGATCCTTTGTTTGATTCCTTTTTCAAAGACTTTTTTGACCCTGGTTTTGAACAGCAACACAAAAGAACGAGCCTTGGATCAGGAGTTATTATTGATGGGAAACGGGGCCTTATTCTCACAAATGCGCACGTGCTCGCAAAAAGCACAACCATAACGGTTATTCTAAATGATGAACGTAAATTTGATGCCAGAATTATAGGCGCTGATCCTGATTCCGATCTGGCGGTGCTTCGAATCTCGTCAAAAAATTCTCTTCCATCTATAGAAATGGGCGGCTCCGACGACCTTATGATAGGAGAAACTATTATAGCCATAGGCAATCCGTTCGGATTTTCCAATACAGTAACAACAGGAGTTATAAGCGCCGTCAACCGAAGCATCAGGGCAGATGATACTGTTTATCATGATTTTATACAGTTGGACGCCTCCATTAATCCCGGCAACAGCGGAGGAGCTCTGCTGAATATAAACGGCGAACTTATCGGCATTAATACTGCAATTTATGCAAAGGCGCAGGGAATAGGCTTTGCCATACCCATTAACAAGGCAAAAAGAATTGTGTCAGACCTTATTCAATACGGAGAGGTTGTTCAAATATGGCTTGGCATAACTGTGCAGAATCTTGATAAAAGGCTTGTTCAATACCTGAAAGTCCCTGAACTCAAGGGTGTGGTTGTCAAAGAAGTCTCAAGGGAAGGACCCGGCCACAAATCAGGCGTCCGGGATGGTGATATTATCCTGTCTATCGGCTCCAGGAACACCCCTTCGATTGAGCATTACCATACAGCCATGAAAAATTATGCCAAAGGGGATATCATCAAAATAAAGCTCTGGCGAAACAACAAAGAAATTATTGTTTCAGCAAAAGCAGCTGTGTTCCCTGAAGAGATGGCCAGGGAACTTGCCTTCAATCTTCTTGGGATAAAGGTTGAAAACCTGTCTTTAACAAAGCGTTTTCAAGATAAAACATCCGCAAAAACAGGCGTGGTAATTTCATCGATCAATCGTCAATCCTATCTGGCGCGTATCGGGGTAAAACCAGGTGATATAATACAACAAATTGATGAAATGGCTGTTGGCAGCGTAAAGGGTTTTGAAAAAGCGGTTGTAAAATATCGCCATAAAAATTCGGTAGTTGTTTTATTGCAGCGCAGAGATCAGAGTTATTATATAACCGTTAAATTATAATGATAAATATTCACAACGAAGCACACGAAGAATATAAAAAACAATCATTCAGCCACAAATTCACACAGATGAACGCAGATAGGTTTTCACAAAAAAGCATACAGAGATCTCAGAGAAAAAGAAGGATGCCAACAATCCTTCTTTTTATAATAATTCCCCTGTGTTCTCTGTGGTAAAAAATGAAATTTTAAATGGAGATTATCCGACAACATGAAACGCATTAGAATATTAAATCTTTTAAAGTCAGACAAACCCATAGATAATATAATTATAATGGGGTGGATCAGAACCCGGCGTAATTCAAAGGGTTTTTCCTTTTTGGAAATTAACGACGGGTCGTGCCTTAAAAACTTGCAGGTGGTTGCAGACAGCTCTCTTGCCAATTATGAAGAAATAACAAAAAGCTCGACTGGATCGGCAGTAAGTGTAACCGGCTCGCTAATAGAATCGCAGGGAAAAGGTCAAACCTGGGAATTAAAGGCAGATAGCCTGGAACTGCTTGGTCTTGCCCCTGATACATTCCCTCTGCAAAAAAAACGGCATGGCGACGAGTTTTTAAGAACCATCGCTCATTTAAGGCCAAGAACCAATAAATACGGAGCTGTCTTTCGTATAAGATCGGAGCTGTCCTTTGCAATACATAAATTCTTTAAAGACAGAGGCTTTAAATATATTCACACTCCGGTTTTAACCGCTTCTGACTGCGAAGGCGCAGGGGAACTGTTTAAGGTAACCACGCTGGATTTAGATAATGTTCCAAAAAAGGATGGAAAGACCGATTTTTCGCTCGATTTTTTTGGCACTGCAACAAATCTGACGGTATCCGGACAGCTTTCAGCAGAAATGTTTGCCCTGGCATTAGGTGATATTTATACGTTCGGCCCGACTTTCAGGGCTGAAAACTCAAACACAAGCAGGCATGTGGCTGAGTTCTGGATGGTTGAACCAGAAATGGCCTTTAGCGATCTAAACGATGCCATGGATTTGAGCGAAGAGTTTTTGAAATATCTGACAGGCTATGTAATAGATAAGTGCGGAGCCGATCTGGAACTTTTTGCAAAGTATGTGGACAAAAACCTTATGGCAACCCTGAATGGCTTAATCTCATCCGGTTTTACAAGACTTTCATACAAAGAGGCTGTGGAGATTTTAAGTAAATCGAGACAAAATTTTGAGTTTGAGGTAGGCTTTGGCAAAGACCTGCAGTCCGAACACGAAAGATATCTTACCGAACGCTATTTTCAACATCCTGTAATTATCTACGATTATCCTAAAAACATAAAGCCGTTTTATATGAGAATAAATGACGACAATAAAACGGTTGCAGCCATGGATGTTCTTGTGCCAAACATAGGAGAAATAATAGGTGGAAGCCAACGCGAAGAACGGCTGGATATTCTTGAGGCAAGAATGAACGAGACGGGATTATCAAAAAAGGATTACTGGTGGTATATCGAATCCAGGAAATATGGCTCTGTTTTTCATAGCGGATTCGGCCTGGGTTTTGAACGTTTACTGATGTTTTTAACAGGTATAACCAACATCAGGGATGTTATACCCTTTCCAAGAACTCCGAATTCTATTTCTTTTTAAAATAGCCTGTTGTAACGGTTCACGGTTCACGGTTACCTTATGTTTTTATCACGAAGTTCACGAAGAATAGAAAAATAGTACCTTTGTTTTTCCTAATTCTCCATTCTTAAATCCATTACGACCAAACAACTAACTCATCATAGAATTTGTAGTGGGGGTTACGACAATCATTAAGAATAAGTTTGATGCTGGTGTCGCCGGCCTGCCTTTAATATATCCAGGGACTTAAAAATCCTGGGAGTTGCGACCGTATAAGGTAGTAACTCCGGATAAATGCTCCTTTGGAATTTAACGGGGCGTGGGATGCGCCTGGAGATTAAAAGCCGGGTAAATTTTACCCCGTTAAATTGCCTTTTGGCCATTTATTTAACTGGGGCACCTCAAAATTAGCCTCTTGCGGGGCTAATATACAGCCTGATCACAGACCCTTGTTTAATTTTGAGTTTAATTTGTTGTAAGTTTTACTGCTCCTTTTCTGAAAAATTGATAAAAATCATAAAATCGGAAATCTATCAGGTTTTTCAAACCTCTCAGATTACAGTAAAACAAGAAGGGGTCTTCATTCTTGACTAAAGTGAAGAATGAAGACCCCTTCTTGTCACTGTGAACGGTTACAATTTTTCTTTACACGTTTACTTCCCCGTTGCCATCAAGACCGCGGGAACCGTTGCAAGCAGCAACTTCAAATCAAGCCAGATTGACCAGTTGTCTATATATTGTAAATCCATCTTCATCCATTCACCAAACTCTACATGGTTTCTGCCGTTTACCTGCCAGATGCAGGTTATTCCGGGTTTCATGGAAAGCCTGCGCATTTGCCATAGCTCATAATTTTCCACCTCGGATGGTATGGGCGGGCGGGGGCCAACCAGACTCATTTCGCCTCTCAGGATGTTTATCGGTTGGGGGAGTTCGTCCAGACTCAATTTGCGCAGGATCCTGCCTGCCAGGGTAACGCGCGGGTCGTTTGTAATCTTAAAAACAGGTCCTGTCATCTCATTTTGTGCCTTCAGCGTTCCCTTTAGTTCCTCTGCATTTTCAACCATGGTTCGAAACTTCAGCAATTGGAAACGACGGCCGTTGAGGCCGCACCTATCCTGTTTGAAAAAAACCGGCCCCTTTGAGGTGAGCTTGACGCACAGGGAAATAACTAAAAAAAGAGGCAAGATAATAACGAGCCCAATAGCGCTGGTAACATAATCAAACGCGGTTTTAATCAAGAGTTCAGCAGGCTTAGCGGGGGTTGTAGTAAAAGCCATTGTTGGGATACCAAGGAAATCCTCTATCCGGATGGAGGCAATGTCTGGCTGGTACATGAGCCTGTGGATCTGCCAATCTGGAATGATGCGGGTCGGCACACCGAACACTTCAGCTAAAGCGATATATTCATGTGCGTTCTCTATCCCCTTTAGAGGCATGGCAAAAACCAACTCGTCCACGATGTGTTCCCGCAAGATCTTTCCAAGATCGTCAATCATTCCAATAACCTTGATGCCGGGTTTTATCTCTTTGCCGACAAAGCTTTCGTCCACCTCCAGGCACCCGAGGACTCTGTATCCCGCATCCAAATAGTCTTCGACAGTGCGGATTACATGCATGGCTCGTTGCCTGCTACCAACAATAAGAACAATGCGGAAATTAAACCCTCTTTGGCGGTAGTGACGTAAGAGCTTGTATACAACCCACTTGCTGATAGCCAGCAACCCTATATTCAGAAGAAAGAAAATGCCCATCATTATGCGGCTTATATCCCTTATTCTGAAAACAAAAACACACAGAGCCAGCAAGAGCATGCTGACACAAATCTGTACGATTCACCATTTCAGGACGAATTTCCAACCTGACGATTGATGTAATGGAAGGTATAGTTGAGGCTATATATACGAAAGACAGATCATATATATTGGACAGGATAAACCTATATATAGAAAAATTGCGGGTTATGTTCAGGATTACCTATAAAAGAAAATACATATCTGCAAAACAGTACGAATATATAAGCGGACTTCTTAATGAAACAGGAAAGATGACAGGGGGCTGGAAAAAAAGCCGATGAAGCGGACCGGATATCTTTTTGAGTCGATATGCAGGTTTGAAAATTTGTATAAAGCTTTTAGTAAAGCCATTAAAGGATCTGGAAAAACACAAGATGCATGCCGGTTTCACTTTAACCTGGAAAAGGAACTGTTTAAGCTCAAAGACGAACTCGAGACAGGTTCATACCATCCTGCAACATACCGGTATTTTAAAATATTTGACCCAAAGGATAGGATAATCAGCATGGCGCCGTTTCGGGACAGGGTTGTCCATCATGCTCTGGTTCAGATACTTGAGCCCGTTATTGACAGGACATTTATATATGATTCGCAACTCGCAAAGGCAAGGGAACACACAGGGCAATTAAGAGAGCACAACGCTTTTTGAAAAGCAATTATTATTACCTTAAAACAGACATTGCAAAGTATTTTGACAGCATTGATCATGATATTCTCTTGAACCTGGTTGAAAAAAAGGTTAAAGAGAAGAAGGTACTACTAAAACAAAAATGATTGTTAAATTAAAAGTAAACTTCCATTTTTCGTGTGCTTTGTGGTAAAATAATATTATAGTTTTTTTAGTAAGTGTACAGGCTGTGGATGGTATAAACGAAAATCTATCTTGATATGAATATTTATAACCGTCCTTTTGATAACCAGTCCCAGGTCAGGGTCAGATTGGAGACTATAGCTGTTTTTGAAACACTTCAAATGGTTAAGTCCGGATCGTTGTCGTTGGTATGGTCATTTATACTTGAGTATGAAAACAGTCTCAATCCATATGATGACGTAAGAATGGAAATAGAGAGGATTTCCTTTCTTTCTTCTGAAAATGTAATGTCTTCGGAAGATATAAGGAAAGCAGCCAGACAATATGAAAAAAAGGGGATCAAACCAAGGGATGCTTTGCACATAGCATGTGCGGTTAAGAGCAATGCGGATTATTTTCTTAGTTGTGATGATAAAGTGGTAAGAAAAGCTGATGTTTTAGGCGAAAACCTCAAAATAGTTAACCCCGTTGATTTTATAAGAGAAGTAAAGGTGAATTAATATGCAACAGACGAGTGATATACAGGTAAGGGAAAAAGGGTTTAGTGTGCTTTTCAAGGAGCTTGGCGAAGTGGATGCTCTGAGGTTTTTATCTCAGATTACTCATGAAAAAAAGGATTACATGAAGTTGCAGGATGAGTTATTCAAGGGAATGGATGTTGATGAAATATATACAATGGCAAAAAAACACCAGAAAAGGACAGGAAGATAAGAAGGACAAAGCAATGAACTTGAAAAAGTTATATTTACTTTGCATGATCATGATCTTTCCGGCATTCACCTTCCCGGCCATTGCAGCGGATTCACAATGCGCCCTGGCAAAGAAGATCGGGGAAAAGGCCGCGCAGAAGTTCAAGAAAGACAAAACAGAGGGGTTGAAGCTGTTTATAAAGGCTCATGGTCTTTGCCCTGACGATGCCCGCCTTAATTTTAACCTCGGTCTTGCCTACTATAAATACGGCAATTTAAACTAAGCTGAAGGGTATCTCAAAAAAGCAGTAAGCAGGGACCACGGCAACGGCGACTGGCTGAATCTTCTGGCATGGGTA